>CDZF01021690.1_pt1 | contig 43573 bp, 39 predicted proteins | sample 557591 | NCBI WGS metagenome assembly CDZF01 (sample SAMEA3182093, study PRJEB8094) | gut metagenome | biome: human; feature: gut; material: Stool; isolation source: human stools | place: Canada | collected 2012-02-04
AGATCGTATACACCATCGCCGAGGATGCGGTGCCCGGTTATACCGCTACCGTAGACGGCTTCAACGTCACCAACACGAAGGACATCCTGTCCGGCAGCCTCACCGTTTCCAAAACGGTCTCCGGCAACGCGGGCGATACGGAGCGGGAATGGGCGTTTACCGTTTGGCTGGACGACACAGACATCAACGGCGCCTATGGCGACATGACCTTTGTCGGAGGCATGGCGACCTTCCTGCTCCGCCACGGCGAAAGCGCGACGGCAACCGGGCTGCCCGCCGGGGTCTCCTACCGGGTGACGGAAACGGGCGCGAATCAGGACGGCTATAACACCACGAAGCAAGGAGACACGGGCGTCATCCCGGAGGGCGGCACCGCCACGGCGACATTCGACAACGCCAAGACCATCGCTCCGCCACCCACCACCGGTAGCCTCGCCGTTTCCAAAACGGTCTCCGGCAGCGCGGGCGATACGGAGCGGGCGTGGACGTTCACCGTTCGTCTGGGCGACACGGGCATCAACGGCGCCTACGGTGACATGACCTTTGTCGACGGCGTTGCAACCTTCCGGCTCAGACACGGCGAGAGCGTGAAGGCCACCGGCCTGCCCGCGGGCGTTACCTATGTCGTCACGGAGGCCGAGGCGAATCAGGACGGGTATGCCACCGCAGCCACGGGCGACACCGGCACCATCTCGGGCGGAAGAACCGCGAGAGCGGGCTTCACCAATACCCGGGAAACGCCTCAAGTGCCGGCGGCCGGCGACGAAGCCAGCCCCCTGCTGTGGTTCACGCTCGGCTGCGTGTGCCTGCTCGGGCTGGGCGGCGCAGCGATGCTCAACAGAAGAATGCGCGGCGGGACGAAGTCCTGACGCGACCAGGCGTGGCGGTCATCCCCCCGCCACTGCGATGACGGCCGTCCCGGATCAGGGATAAGCCGTCATCCCCCCGCCGGGCCGTTGGCGGGCATACGCTGCCTTTCCCGCGAAACCGCATAACGGCCCGACGAAAGGACGGGACGGCAACCGCCGTCCCGTCCGTCTTTTTTCCTTCGGACATGCGCGCATGCCCGCCCGTTCTATGCCTCGTTGCCCGGGAAATGCGGGGTCTGCGCGAGACTCTCCGCGATTTCCGCATCCGTGGGAATATAGTCGGTCATCTCACCGTCATGGTAACGGCCGTAGGCCACCATATCGAAATAACCGGTGCCCGTCAGGCCGAACACGATGGTCTTGGCCTCCCCCGTTTCCTTGCAGCGGAGCGCCTCGTCAATCGCAACCCGGATGGCATGGCTGCTCTCCGGCGCCGGCAGCGTGCCCTCGGTCCTGGCAAACAGCTCCGCCGCCTCGAACACCCTGGTCTGCTCCACGCTCGTCGCCTCCAGATAGCCGTCGGCATAGAGCTGCGAGAGGATGGAGCTCATGCCATGATAGCGCAGGCCGCCCGCATGGTTGGGCGCGGGCATGAAGCCGCTGCCGAGCGTATACATCTTCGCCAACGGACAGACCATGCCGGTGTCGCAGTAATCGTACACGTATTTGCCGCGCGTAAAGCTCGGGCAGGAAACCGGCTCCACGGCAATAAAGCGATACTGCCTTTCGCCGCGCAGCACTTCGCCCATGAACGGGGAGATCAGGCCGCCCAGGTTGGAGCCGCCGCCGGCACAGCCGATGATGATATCCGGCACGATGCCATATTTGTCGAGCGCCGCCTTGGTCTCCAGGCCGATGATCGACTGGTGCAGCAGCACCTGGTTGAGCACGCTGCCGAGCACATAGCGATACCCTTCCTGCGAGGTCGCCGCCTCCACCGCCTCCGATATGGCGCAACCAAGGCTGCCGCCCGTGCCCGGAAACCGCTCCAGAATGCGGCGGCCAACCGCCGTCTCCTGCGACGGGGATGCCGTCACCGACGCGCCGTAGGTGCGCATGACCTCGCGCCGGAACGGCTTCTGCTCATAGGAGACCTTGACCATGAACACCTTGCAGTCCAGCCCGAAATAGGCGCATGCCATCGAAAGCGCCGTGCCCCACTGCCCCGCGCCCGTTTCGGTCGTCACGCCCCTGAGTCCCTGCCGCTTGGCATAATACGCCTGGGCAATGGCGGAGTTGAGTTTATGGCTGCCGCTGGTGTTGTTGCCCTCGAACTTATAATAGATCTTTGCCGGCGTATCGAGCGCTTTCTCGAGAAAGTATGCCCGCACGAGCGGCGACGGCCGATACATCTTGTAGAAGCGGACGATCTCCTCCGGAATATCGATCAGGGCATGGTCGTTGTCCAGCTCCTGGCGCACCAGCTCTTCGCAGAACACGGCGTTCAGCTCCTCCGCCCGCATGGGCTGCAGCGTGGCGGGGTGGAGCAGCGGCGCCGGCTTGTTGCGCATGTCGGCGCGCACGTTGTACCACTGCTGCGGGATCTCCGCTTCGTCCAGATAGATCTTGTACGGGATGTCCTGTGTCTTCATGTCTCCTTCTCCTTTCCGATATCCTCGAATTTTCGGGATAGAAAAACGCTCCTATCCCACTGCGTTTGCTGGGACAGGAGCGTGCATGAAGCGGTTTCTCCTGCGGTGCCACCCGGCTTGGCGCCAACGGCGCCCACTCTGCGCATACGAACATATGCCGATCCCTTGACGGAGGATCACCCGGCTCGCCTACTTCTGCATTCAGCTCGCCCTCAGAAGCCCATTCGTTCATGCTCTCCGCACCGCTTTCCACCAGACGCGGCTCTCTTTGCCGGAACGATCATGAAGTACTTACACTTCCTCAACGGTTTAGCTAATGATAGCATGTCGGCCGCGCCGTGTCAAGAAAAATATATGATCTGACAGCGCGCTGCGACTGTTGCCGCCGCCTGCGGCTACAGTTTTTCCTTGCAATGGGCGGCCGCTTGTGCTACAATTCTGTTCGGTGGAAACCCCGCCCTCCTGCCTGCGCCGGAATGATGGAACTGGCAGACGTGACGGACTCAAAATCCGTTGGTAGCGATACCGTGTGGGTTCAAGTCCCACTTCCGGCACCACGTCGCCGCGGACGGCATATCGTTCGCGGCGATTTTTTTTGCAAAAGTCACCTCTCGCACATTTTGTCGCGGCTCCTCTCCAAATCGCAACCGCTTACGCCGGATTACGATTTGGTTTTGGGGTACAGAACTGAAAGCTAAGGCATCGATGCCGATGCGATTTCCCACATCGGGGCAAAGCCTGTTTTGCTCCGGTTCTGGGGGCCGGGATTCCGGCTTGCTCCGGCGGGAAGCCGAGCTGGTTGCGGCGTGGCAGGCATGGGCAATTTCCATACGGTCATGCCTGCTCAACAAAAGAGTATTTTCTGTTATCTGCCTAAATCTTGAGCTGTCATGCGGGGTTCGATATAATTGCCACCGGCAGCATCGAAGATGATCTGCCCCGAATAGTCGCCTCCAGTCATCGTCAGGGAATAATTCACAATCCATGAGGGCACATAATAGCCTTCGTCAGTATGACCATTATCGGCAATCAGACTTACGCCAAGCAAAGCGGAAGTCACCTCGATTTCCCCTTTCACGCTTGAGTTTTCCGTCCGCAATTGTGCTGCATACATTTGGTTAAGAGTTTCTGCGATACGTTCCTGCATGGTCTCGAAAGGCACAAGCTGAACTGACTCGATCACTGTGCCGGATATATTTGATATGCCACGCACGGTTATACCGCGCACACCATCTTTTGCGATCGAGATCAAAACTCGCTCCGCACTCCACGGTGCAAAATAGGCGGGGATAACATCGTTGCTGATAAAAGAGCTGTCTTGGATTTTTTCCTCATGCACGCTAAGGCCTGCGACGTCGCGGGTAAAAGTAAACGCCCAGCCCGTGGTCTTATTCACGTAGTTGTCAAGAAAGCAGCATGGCTCAGCATAGCTTACGGTCAAATCGCCAAACCCCATATCGTTTAGCAATTGTACGGCCTGTGCGTAGGCTTTCTCTTGAGGAATTTCAGGCTCACCCGGGCTGCTCCACAAATATTGCTCACGCGTTTCGAAGTTGGCGCGGAACTCGCCAACGTCTCTCTCACGGATAATATTGGTTTGCAAACCATTTAAGCCTGCGCTCACGGTGTTGGTGGAATAGATGAAGCCATCCTCAAAAATATGGAACTTATCTGCCATGGCGCCTTCCTGTGAAGGCACATAAAAGATCTGTTCCGCAGCGCCCTGCACGATCAACGCGGGATTGATGGGCTCGCGGACAACTTCCTCCTCTGCTGCGTTATAGTATTCCTTAAGAGAATCCAGATAACTGCTATTCATCCAGGGTTCGTCTTTATATTGCTCCACCTCATCGATCCAGGTCTGCCATTGGCTCTTTGGCGCGTCCCACTTACCGTAGATGCCGTTTGTAGTATCCGCAAGCAACTCTACGATGGCAAAAATCTCATCGTTGGTCATTGTACGACGCTGCATTTTTACCACGGGGTACGACGTGGCCTCGGGTACCGTTACGTCTGCGTTGAAGGATACGGTGAGCGCATCAAACGGGTATTCCCCCGTAACGTGCGCGGGTACGTCATACGGCGAAAATGCGGCGGGCGTCATGCTGCTAAGAAGGGCGCTTTGTTCCGCATCCGCCGTTTGTTCAGGGCTATTTACGGACGGTGTTGCGCTGTTGCCGTCCTGGGTAGTATCAAACGTGGCGGGAGGAGTTTGTGTTTGTCCGCAGGCCGCAGTCGTAATCATCGTGGCAAAAACAAGCATCAAAAGAATAAACTTTTTCACATTGTGCTCCTCTCTTTCCAGTACGAACTAATATCCGAGATCTCTGTCGATGATGCTGCCATCCACGGCATTGATGGTAAGTAGCGATTGATAGCCATCCTGCCCGATTGTTATGTCGCCAAAGGCTTGTGTCCCGAAAAAATCCCATACAGGTACGAGCACGCCGCTGTCCCCGACATTCTTTTCCTTCACGCGCATGAGGCCAAGACGGATTTCTTTGATTTCAATCGTCTGTTTGCGCACAGCGCTTACGGCATCACCGGCTTGCTCGTTCTTTACCACGATCATCCGCTCGAATATTTCAATGATCTTATCAAAAGGAAGCAGGGTTGCGCTTTCGTTTTGAATCTCGGTTACAGTATAAGGCGAGTCCCACTGCAAGGCGAAAATCCCTTCATCGTCGATGAAGATTCGTAACCTTTCATACATCCACGGCTTGGCGGTGGTAGTCGGGTCATCCGGGAGACCCATGCCATCATCGTTGGTAAATGTGATTGCCGCGCCGTTTACGCTGCGCGTGAACATGAATTCATACACACCCCTGCGCGGGGCATCGCTTGCATCCACTCCCGGAAGATAGAGCGCGGCCATGCGTTTTCCTGTGCAGACGAAGTCCACAAGCTCCAGCTTTTCAATTGCGCGAGTTGCAAGCTCCAGCGCTTGCTGCTCGCTCATTTTGGGGGGCTCAAAGTAAGGGCTTAATGTCTGTTCAAATGCCAAAGTCGGCGCAAGCCCACCGGCAATCCAAGATGAGTATGCCGCACGGTCTTGAATGTCCCTGATAAAATCGGCGCGGTTGGAGCCGCTTCCATCCTCGGAATTCGTAACGATAAGTGTAGATATTTTAGAATTCGCGCTCAGGCACCCAATCCTAAATTCCGACGCTCCATCCTTAGAAACGAATGAAAATTCTGGTTCTATCACTTGAGCGCTCGCTGGAGCCTGATCGACCTCTTTCATAGCTTCCGTGATGGCAGCATCCAGTTCTTCAAGCGAGGCGTACTTATCTAAATTTCCCGACTGCCGCAGTTCGATCAGTCCTTGCAGAATTTCTTGATAATAGCTCTTAGGCAACGGCGCGTCGAGCGCGATGGGCGTTGCTCCCTCGCACAGGAGGTGATAGAGGTTTTCTGCATCCCGCTCCGTAAATTTTCCCATACCAACGCGCACGATGGGTAGGCGCTCTACATCTGGCAATATAATCGCCGCATCCGCATAAATGCGTACTGTGCCGCTCGTATCGGAGGTTTCATAAGTATAACGTTCATCCGGTATACCAAGCGCGCTGATCGGGGTCCCGTTTTCCTGTGCAGCCGCCTGTTCTATCATGCGCTCGGTATCCTTTTTCATGACGAATTGCTCATCGGGCGTCTTTTGGCACGCCGTAAGGAAAGATAATATCAGTATCAATACTAGAAAGGTTGATACCTTTTTCATCTAAAGTGCTCCTTCCCTATTTTCTAAGGATATGATGGCATATTGTAGAGCAAGAGTTGTCAGGGAAATGTAATCTATTTGTCAACATCGATGGGCATAAACATTAGCCTGCACGTCGTTCCTGCGCCAATGGTACTACTAATTTGCAGCTTCGTACCGTGTGCTTCGGCAATACGCTTTACTAGCGTGAGACCAAGACCGCTGCCGCCGCTTTTCTTGCTCCGGGAGCGATCCACCATATAAAACGGCTCTGCTATGCGCGCAATCTCATGTGGCGGAATTCCTTTTCCTTGGTCGTTTACTTCTATGATATTTTCATAGGCGCGCAAGTTGATAACGGTCCCGCTTTCACTTGCCTTCCTCGCATTGTCAATCAGATTGACCAGCGCCGAACGCATGAGATCAAAGTCCATGACAAGGGATTCCATCCTGCAATCAATATAAAGCGTTATTCCGCTTGCTTCAAGAGATTCGGATACCGTTTCCTCCACGGAAGCCAACAGCGTCGCAACATTCTCAGGCTTCTTTTCGATTTTCCCTTGTAACATCACAAGTGTTGTCAACTTTCCGGAGAGCCGTTCAAGCCATGCGCATTGATGATAAATGCGCTCCAAAGAGTGATTTCTATCTTCCTCAGTGATCTCCCGTCCCAACAGTGTTTCCGATCGTGCCATGATGGATGCGACAGGGGTTTTTAATTCGTGAGAGAGATCGTTAATGAAAGTCTGCTGGCGTTGCGCTGTTTCATGGAGCGTAGCAATCTTATCGGATATCGCTGCGGCCATTCTGTTGAATTGCTCCGCGACTGTTGCGATTTCATCGCCGCCCTTCACGATGATGCGGCTTTCGTAATGACCATCGGCAATTTCGGATGCACCACTTTCTAATTCGCTCATAGGTTTGAGCGCACGCCGAACAAACAAAAGAACAAGCAACGCGGCGATCAGGATAACCGCAAGTCCTGCGACAATGCACTTCAATCCAAGCGCATCTATGTCATCTAATGTTTCCGTGATATCCCTCGCGAGCGAAAGGGTGTATGCCTGCTCTGCAAACGCAACGGAAGCGGATAACAACAAGAAATCCTGCCCACCCGCGCTATAAAAGGCAAACTGCACCGGAAAATTCGTTTCCGACGGATCGATGATAGAAGCATTATGGGATGTGAGCGCTTTGACTGCATCGATGCCCGTATTGTTGCTGATAATTGTATCGCCTTGTTGAAACACAAATTCGCTGTTGCCAGGAATACTTAGAAAACGATAGCGCAGATAGCTGTGGGATAAAACATCGTCTTGTTCTAAAACTGAATACGTAACGGTATTGGAGAAAAGATCATAGAACACATCAAAATCTTTCACTCCGGCAGCGATAATGGTATTTTGAGTATTCTTTTTTGTAAAAGTAATAATTAGAAATGTGCTTAAAAGAACTGCGCATACAACAATAACAACAGTGATTAAGGTGAGCTTTGTGCGCAACTTCATTTCTTATTCCTCCGTTAATCGATAGCCGATTTTCGGGACGGAAATGATGGCGTCCGTAAGATCTAACTTGCGTCGCAAGTTTGATATGTGTGTATCCACCGTGCGTGTGGTTCCCATATAGTCATAGCCCCAAATCTCAGATAGAAGGCGCTCTCGGCTGAGAGAACAGTTTTTATGTCGGATAAACGCTACTAAAAGATCGTATTCGATAGGCTGAAGCATTACAGGTTCACCGCATTTTAAGACCGTTCTCTTTTCCTGATCAATCACAATATCTCTGTATCTCAATATTTTATTGAGTTTGCCTGTCCTGTCTAAAATCTTTTCTATTCGTACAAGAAGCTCCAGCACCTCAAACGGTTTTACGAGGTAATCCTCCGCACCGTCCCGAAGCCCTTTAATTTTTGAAGAAACATCTGCTTTAGCGGTCAGATACAAAACAGGTATCTGGTATTTTTGCATATGCTCCATGAGAGCAAAGCCATCCAAACCCGGCAACATAATATCGAGAATCGCCAGATCGAATGCATGATCCTGCGTCAAAAAAGCTGCCGCTTTTGAGCCGTCGTCAATTGCCACGTACTCATAATTTGAATACTGTAGGTTCATGGCGATCACATCAGCAATATCGGAGTCGTCCTCAACAATTAAAATTCTATTTTTTGCCATGGTCACATCTCCCGCTTACTACGTATAGTGCTATATAAACTATACCACGGAAGCGTTATAACTGGGGCAAGCAATTTGAGGCATCATTCGAATATTTTGTAAACAAACATCATTTTTCTATTGTGATATCGTCAATGGACAAACGAGGCTCGATATCGCTTCCGTCTATTGCACTTAAACATAATTTATCGGGGGTTAAATATTCTTTTTCTCCTTGCCAGCGCCTGTTTAAGTAGATATACCATGTCGGAATGAATAATGAAATTTTCTTTTTGGATAACTGATAGCAGCAAAGCCAGCCGAGCCAGTCAACGGTCAAGATGAACGGCGCATACGCGCCGCCGCTGACAGCCCACGCCTTTGCTGGTAGGCAGACAGGGGGCGACAGCAAGAGGTGCTGCCGCCCCGTACTATTATTCAGAGAGGGGGGATTTCCATGACCGAGATTACAGCCTGTCAAGTCAAGCGCATATCCGGTGCAAGCACAACGCCTTTTGTAAAGCCGTCATTCGGTATGCCGCCATCGGGAAAATCATACGGCTGCGGTCCCGCCGTCCTCTGGGGACGCCGTCCGCCGGGGTCACTCCTCCGGCGGCACGTCGATCTCCATATCGGCCAACGGATAGGTCACGCAGGGATGGATAAAGCCAAACTTGCGATCGGCCTCCCGCCGGCCGTCCCTCCCCGCGGCAACGCGGAACTCGCCGCCCAGCCACTTGCTGTGGCAATAGCCGCAGCCGCCGGCACGGCACTTGTTGGGCGCCGGCACCCCTGCGCGCTCCATGGCGGTAAGCAGGGTTTCATTTTCGGCCGCATCCATGGTAAAGACCCGGTCGCGGATACGCACGGTCAGCCGGAACGTGCGCGGCGCCTCCAGCGGCAGATCGGGACAACAGGTGGCGTCCCGCCGCACGGCCTTCACCGGCAGGCCATAGGGCGTTAGCTGGGCCTCCACAAAATCGTACATGGCCTGCGGCCCGCACAGGAAGAAGCTCGCCTGCCGCACGTCCACATACTTTTCCAGCAGTTCGGCGGTCACAAAGCCATGCGCATAGCCGGATTTCTCCTCGTCGCTGAGCACGTACACCACCCGAAGCCCCTTCTGCGTCAATGCGTCCAGTTCCTCCCGATAGGCCAGGTGCGCCTCGTCGCGCGCGCCATAGAACAGCAGCATATCATAGGGTTCGTCCCCATCGGCCATGCTCCTGGCCATGGAGACGAACGGGGTGATCCCCGTGCCGCCCGCGATGCAGACGATCTGCCTGCGGTCACGAAGGGTCTCGTAATGGAACTCGCCCGAAGGCTCGGTCATGCGGAACCGGTCGCCCGGTTCGACCTCCCGGTTGAGCCAGCCGGAGAAAAAGCCTGCGTCCGCCACGCAAAGCACCAGCTCGTTGGCAAGCGCCTGCCGCGGGCTGGATACGATGGAATAGGGGCGGCTGGCAAGGCTGTCCCCCACCCGTCCCTGCAGCGATACATACTGGCCCGCGCGGAAGAAGGGAAACGCCTCCGCATCCGTGCGTTTGAAGGTCAGCTCCGTCATGCCGGGCGCCACCGGCCGCCTGGCAACGAGTTCCACCTCCATCACGCCGGGATGCAGGCGTTGCGCCAGACGGTTGGTGCGGTACTCCGTGGGCAGCGGCTCGGGCGACCCGGCGGCCAGCGCCGCCCGGCGGTTCGGCACCAGGTTCTTGAAACGGAGCATATCGAGAAAGCCGAAAATCTGTCGTTTGAAGTTCATCTTACCGCACCTCCTTCTTCAGGTCGCCCACCGTCTGCCGGCCGGACAGGTCGCCCGACACGTAGGCGCTGGAATAGCCGCTGGAGCGCATGGCCCACCCGCCCGCAAAGCGCAGGTTGGGGAAGAGTTGCGCATCCTCCTTCATCATCATCATGCGGGGCATCAGGCTGTCCCAGCCGCCCGTCTCATAGCCATAGATAGCGCCCTCCGGATGGCCGCAGTAACGGGCATAAGTCGTGGGGGACGCCACGGCGATCTCCTCAATGGCGTCGCGGATGTTGCAACCGGTTTCCCGTTCAAAGACGCGGATCATGTCGTCCGCCAACCGGTCCTTGGCCTGATAGTATTCCGTTTCGGACACGTTGCCCCAATCGTCGGACATGAACATGGTGGTGAAATACATCATGCACGTACCCGCCGGAGAACAACCGGGAAAGGCGTTGTTGAGGCAAACGGTGGCCTGCACATGGTTGGTGTCCACCCGCCGCATCAGGTCGTACTGTTTGACGCTGTCCGCGGTGTCATAGATAAAATAATTGTGGCTCCGGATGCCCAGCTCCTCGGCGGACTTGTTCAGGCCAAGGAACAGCGTAAAGCCGCGGCCCGAAAAGGTACGGGCGTTGGTGGCGCGCACCATCGGCTCGGTCACGGCCTTCTCGTCCAGCAGCTTGCCGAACACCAGATGCGGCGAGCAGTTGGCGATCACATGCCGGGTGGGAACTACCGTACCATCCGCCAGCTCCACCCCCGTGATCGCGCCCGGACCGTCCGCATGAATCCTGACGGCAGGGGAATTGTACCAGATATCGCCGCCCAGCTCCCGGATACGGGTGTCCAGCGCCAGGCTGATCTCGTGGGAGCGCATCTTCGGCATCCAGGCATCCCGGGTGATATAGCGGATGACCATGGAGCCATAGTGCAAAAAGCTCATCCGGTCGCAATCCACGCCCAGATAGCACCAGTAGGCGTTCAGGATATCCCGCGCCCTCTTTGGCATTTTCAGCGAATCCAGCACTTCATTGACCGAATAGCTGCCTGCCTTGATGAAGTTGGGAAAGTTCTTCTTCATGTAAGCGGCGTCCGTGTTGCCGTTGACCGAATTGGAATAGGTCTGGGCATCCCGGACTTCGTTGCACAGGTCGAAAAAATCGGTCATGGAACGGCGGGAGCCGGGTACATACGTCTCCATCCTGTCGATGAAGGCGTCCACGCCAAAGGGCATCGTGCAGTCGTATTTCTTGTCCGTGGTGATGAGATGGTACGCCTCGGGAATTCGCAGCCAGTCGATCTTGTCCTCCACCCCGAGGCTGCGGAACAGGGTGCGGATGTCGCCGGGTTCATCCGGAGAGCCAAAGTCGTTGAGCTCGTGCAGGCTGGCCTCAAACTCGAACCGCCCCCGCCGGAAACTCGTGGCAAAGCCGCCGGGCAGGTTGTGTTTCTCCAGCAAAAGGCAGGAGTACCCGCCCTGCAGCACCCGGATCGCGGCGGTCAGCCCGCCGTTGCCGGCGCCGATCACCACCACGTCATAGGCCTTCGTCGTGTGCTTTTCCATAGGAACCTCCCTCTTATCAGAATGTCGAATTTCTGGAACGCCCCAGCCAGTAAGCCAGCGTCCCCTCGTCGGTCGCCTGCTTATAGCAGCGCAGCAGCAGGGAGAAAAACTGCGTCAACTCCCGGTCGATCTCCTCCCGGTCCATGGTCCGGTAGCCGGTGGCGATCATCGCGCCGAGGCCATAGCAGTAGTGCTGCATGTGCCGGTGCAGCTCCGTCGCCCGCTCCCGATCCAGTTCCAGCGTACGCATGAGCAGTTCCAGCGTCCGATCCAGATTGACGTCCTCGAGGATCGTCTGCTCCGGCGCCCGCCGGCGCAGATACAGAAAGCGGAACAGCTCCTTCTCCTCCCCGGCAAACCACAGAAACGCCCGGCCGAAGTCCCGATAGCTGTTGCCGGCAACGGACAGGTATTTCCGGCACAGATACTCCGAGAGCGCCTCGCGCAACTGCTCCTGTCCCCCCAACGTCGAATAAATCGGCTGGGTGGAACATCCCAGCTGCCTGGCGACGTTCCGCATGGTCAGTGCCGACGCGCCGCCCGTGCGGATGACCTGCGCGGCCGCGGCCAGAATGTCCTCCCGCTGAATGTGCTTTCTTGCCGGCATATGTCTCCCTAAAATAACGCTTGTTATATTATAAGTTTACACCTGCGCGCCCAAAAAATGCAAGGAGGAGTTGCGTCTCATCCTCCGGCAGCATGGCCCTCTGCTCACGGCAGGGCCTTGGGGGGATAGAAAGGCGCCGCCATGCGGAACGGCCCGCAAGCTGCCGGCGGCAACCGGCGTGCCGTGTGCGCCGGCGCGACTGCCCGGTGCGGCGGCTGCGATCCCCTCCAAATCCGCAGCGGCGGTCCGGCGTGCATCCCCCCATATGCCGGTGGTGACCGGGGCGCCGGGACGGAAAAAGGGGCCGCGGACGTTCCATGGCCCCGAGATCAAAGCCCGCCTAAGCGATGCGCCAACCACAGCCCGGCCGGGGCGGCGGGACGGAAAAAGGGGCCGCGGACGTTCCATGGCCCCAAGATCAAAATACCAATCCGGTCACATTGCCGCCCCCCGTCGCGCGTCGGGTTGGATTCGCCGGACGTCCGCCGCCGGTCAACCCTGCCAGACGGCAAGGCTGCGCACGAACTGTTCCGCAGCGCGCGCGGAACGACCGCCCTTGCGCAGGGCGAATGCCTCCGCCTCGGCGGCAAACCCGTCCGGCGGGACGGGGATGCCGGCGCGCAGCGCAAGGCTCTGCACGATGTTCAGATACAGCGCCTTATCCGGCCGCCCGAAGAGCACCGAGAGGCCGAATCGCTCCGAAAGCGAGGCGATCTCCTGCAGCGTATCCTGCCGGTGCACATCGTCGCCCTCGCGTTCGGAGAAAGTCTCCTTGACGAGGTGGCGGCGGTTGCTTGTGGCATAGATGGCCACATTGGGCGCTTTGGCCGCGGCCGTTCCCTCCAGAATGGCCTTGAGCTCCCCAAAGCTGTCGTCGTTGCGCTGGAAGGAAAGGTCGTCGAGAAACAGGATGAATTTCAGCGGATTCCCGGAAAGCTCATCCATTAAGGCGGGCAGCAGCCGAAGCTGTTCCTTGCGCAGCTCGAGCAGCCGCACGCCCTGCGGGAAGAAGCGATTGGCGACCGCCTTGACTGTGGAGGACTTGCCGGTGCCGGCGTCCCCGCACAGCAACACGTTCGCCGCCGGCAACCCGGCGGCCAGCGCCGCCGTATTCTCAACCACGAGGTTGCGCTCCCGCGCGTAACCAACGAGGTTGCCGATCGCAATGGGGTCCGGATGGAGGATGGGCACGATGCGGCCCTGTTCCAGCCGGAACATGCCGTAGCGGGCATAGATGCCATAGCCGCGCGTGCCTACCGCGTCCGCCTGCGCCCGGTAGGCGGATACAAAATCCGCGGCGGTATTCTGCATCAACGGCAGCTCCGCCACGCCGGCATGCGCCGCCACCTCCGCGGGATCGAGGCGCGAAAACGCGGCGAACAGCCGCAGTTCCCGCTCCGCCGCGTCCGCCATGACCTTTGGCGGCGTGCGCCCGGCCGCCAGCGCCCGAATATAGGCGTTGTCGTCGGTCATCGCAGCGTCGAGCAGATAGGCGCCAAGGTCCGCGCCCGCGTCATAGAGCGCGGAGAGGAACGCGCCATAGCGTTGCGCGCGCAAAAGCGGCGCGCCGTCACAGGCGAGAAACGCCGCAAGCGGCGCGAGCACGGGGCCTTCCGCCACGCGGCGGAACACCGCGACCGACGCAAGCGAAAGCGCCAGCGCGTGCGGATCGAACCCCGTGGCAGTTCCCGTATTCGCCGCGCTCATAGCCGCTCCAAAATGGCGTCCGTCATGGCCGCCGTGGTCAACGCCGGCGCGCCCGGCGCAGCAATATCCGCCGTGCGCAGCCCGTCGTCGAGCGCGCGGGAAACCGCCCGTTCGATGTCGTCGGCAGCGGCCGCCTGTTCGAGCGAGTAGCGCAGCAGCATGGCGGTGGACAGGATCGTAGCGATGGGGTTGGCCAGCCCTGTACCCGCAAGATCCGGCGCAGAACCGTGAATCGGCTCGTACAGGCCGCGCGTACCATCGCCCAGCGAAGCGGACGGCAGCATGCCGATCGATCCGGTGAGCTGAGACGCCTCGTCGGAGAGGATATCCCCGAACATGTTGGAGGTCACGATCACATCGAACTGTCCGGGCGCGCGCACGAGCTGCATGGCCGCATTGTCCACGAACATGTCGGTGAGCGCCACGTCCGGATAGTCCGCCGCCACCGCATGCACCGTCTCCCGCCAGAGGCGCGAGGTCTCCAGCACGTTCGCCTTGTCCACGCTTGTGACCCGGCGGTCGCGCTTTTGCGCCACGGAAAAAGCGGCGCGGGCGATGCGCTCGATCTCAAAGCGGCTGTATCGCTCCGTGTCGAACGCCTCCTCTCCCTGCGCGCCGTTGCGGCGGCCGCGCTCACCAAAGTAAATCCCGCCGGTGAGCTCGCGCACGATCATGATGTCGAACCCGGCTGCGCACGTTTCCTGCCGGAGCGGGCAGGCGCCCGCCAGCGCGGCGTAGAGCCGCGCCGGGCGCAGATTGGTATACACGCCGAGCGCCGCCCGAATGCCCAGCAGCGCCTTCTCCGGCCGAAGCTGGCCGGGCAGCCCGTCCCACTTCGGCCCCCCGACCGCGCCGAGCAGGACCGCGTCGCTTTCCAGACACCCGGCGACCGTTTCCTCCGGCAACGGCTTGCCGCACGCGTCGATCGCCGCGCCGCCGATCCGGTAGGCGGAAAAGCGGAAATGCAGGCCGTGGCGCGCGCCTGCGCGCTCGAGCACGCGCACCGCGCTTTCGACGATCTCCGGCCCGATGCCGTCTCCCTTGAGCAGGGCAATTCGATATTCCATGGGCCCTCCTTTACGCAAAGTCCCCGTGTTCAATCGCGGCGATGAGGCCGCCGTGCTCCATGATCCTGCGGATGAACGGCGGAAACGGCTCGATGCGGAAGGTTGCGCCGGTGGTGGCGTTCCTGATGAAGCCCTCGACCAGATCCGCCTCCACCCGATCGCCCTCCCGAATCCCGTCCACCGCCTCCGGGCACTCGACGATGGCGAGGCCGATATTGATCGCGTTGCGATAGAAAATGCGGGCGAAGCTGCGGGCGATGACGAGCGATATGCCGCTCGCCTTGAGCGCGATGGGCGCGTGCTCGCGCGAGGAGCCGCAACCGAAGTTAAACCCTCCAACCACCACGTCCCCGGGCTGCACGCGCGAGGCAAACGATGCGTCGAGGTCTTCCATGCAGTGGACGGCCAGCTCCTTCGGGTCGCTGGTGTTGAGATAACGGGCGGGGATGATGACGTCGGTATCCACGTTGTCGCCATACCGGATGGCGTTTCCTTCGATTTGATTCATGCGAGCACCTCCTCCGGGCCGGCGATCCTGCCGGCGATGGCGCTGGCCGCCGCCACGACGGGCGAGGCCAGATAGACTTCGGACTCCGGATGGCCCATGCGTCCGACAAAGTTGCGGTTGGTCGTCGCCACCGCGCGCTCCCCTTTGGCCAGCACGCCCATATATCCGCCCAGGCACGGCCCGCACGTGGGCGTGGAGACCACGCATCCCGCCTCGATGAACGCACGGATGAGCCCGTCCTCCATCGCGCGCAGATAGATATCCTGTGTGGCGGGGATGACGATGGCGCGCACATGCTTCGCCACGCGCCGCCCCCGCAGCACGTTGGCGGCGGCGGCAAGGTCCTGATAGTGGCCGTTGGTACACGAACCGATCACGACCTGATCGATGCGCACGTCGCCAACCTCGTCGATGGCGCGCGTATTCTCCGGCAGGTGCGGGAAGGCGACCGTGAGCGGCACGGCGGAAAGATCGATCTCGACCGTGCGCTCATAGGGCGCGTCGTCATCCGCCCTGTAAACGACGGGCGTGCGCGGGCAGCGGCCGGACAGGTAGGCGAGCGTCTGCTCGTCCACCTCGAAAATGCCGTTCTTCGCGCCCGCCTCGATCGCCATGTTGCAGATGGTCAGCCGGTCATATACCGTGAGCGCCGACACGCCCGGCCCGGTAAACTCCATCGACCGGTACAGCGCGCCGTCCACGCCGATCCTGCCGATGATGTGCAGGATTACGTCCTTGCCGCTCACATACGGACGCAGGCTGCCGGTGAGGACAAAGCGGATGGCGCCGGGTACCTTGAACCAGGCCTTGCCGGTGGCCATGCCGCAGGCCATATCCGTCGAGCCGACGCCCGTGGAAAACGCCCCGAGCGCGCCATAGGTGCACGTGTGCGAATCCGCGCCGATGACCACGTCCCCTGCGTTGACCAGCCCCTTTTCCGGCAGCAGCGCATGCTCGATCCCCATTTGCCCCACGTCGTAGAAATGCTCGATGTCGTGCGCCATACAAAACGCGCGGCACTGCCGGCACTGCTCCGCCGCCTTGATGTCCTTGTTTGGCGCAAAGTGATCCATGACCATGGCGACGCGACTGCGGTCAAACACCCGGCCGGCGCCCAGCCGCTCGAACTCCCGGATGGCCACGGGCGAAGTAATATCGTTGCCGAGCACCAGATCCGCGTCCGCCAGCACGAGCTGCCCGGCTTCGACCGCCTGCTGCCGCGCATGCGCGGCAAGGATCTTCTGCGTCATCGTCATTGGTTTTGTCATACGGAGACCTCCTTACGGGTGGTTGATGATTGCGCCGCGGTCAGCCGAGGACACCGCCGCCGCATACCGTTTGAGATAGCCGGTCACAGCCGGGCGCTCCGGCGGCACAAGCCGCGCGCGCCGGGCGGCCAGCTCCTCCTCCGGCACCAAAAGGGTGACCGTATGCGCCGGAATGTCGATGGCAATGCGGTCGCCATCCTCCACCAGCGCAATGGCGCCGCCGCGCGCCGCCTCCGGCGATACATGCCCGATGGCTGCGCCGCGCGTTGCGCCGGAAAAGCGGCCGTCCGTGATGAGCGCCACCTCCCGGTCGAGCCCGATGCCCGCGATGGCGGACGTGGGCGAAAGCATCTCGCGCATACCGGGCCCGCCGGCCGGGCCCTCGTAACGGATCACGACGACGTCCCCGGGGTGGATGCCGCCGCCGTAGATCACGGCGATGGCCTCCTCCTCGCTGTTGAACACGCGCGCCGGCCCCTCGTGTACAAGCATCTCGGGCGCAACGGCGCTGCGCTTGACGACGCAGCCGTCCGGCGCCAGATTGCCGCGCAGCACGGCGATGCCGCCGGTCGCGCCAAACGGATCGTCGAGCGGACGGATGACCGCAGGGTCCAGCACGCGCGCATCGGCAATGTTTTCCGCCATCGTCCGGCCCGTGCAGGTCAGCACGTCCGTGCGGAGCAGACCGCCGTCGGCAAGCGTCCGGAGCACCGCCGGTACGCCGCCCGCCTCGTGCAGGTCCTCCATATACGTCGGCCCGGCGGGCGCCAGATGGCACAGGTTCGGCGTGCGCTCGCTGACGCGGTTGGCAAGGTCGAGGTCAAACGGCACGCCGCACTCGTTGGCGATGGCCGGCAGGTGCAACATGCTGTTGGTCGAGCAGCCGAGCGCCATATCCACCGCAAGCGCGTTCTCAAACGCCGCAGCCGTCAGAATATCGTGCGGGCAGATGTCCCGCCGCACCAGTTCCATCACCTGCATACCGGCGCGCTTGGCCAGCGCAATGCGCCCGGCATGCGCCGCGGGGATGGTGCCGTTGCCCGCCAGTCCCATGCCCAGCGCCTCGGTGAGGCAGTTCATGGAGTTGGCCGTATACATGCCGGAGCAGGAACCGCAGCCGGGGCAGGTCTTTTCCTCAAACTCCCGCAGCTTCTCCTCGTCGATGCGGCCGGCGCTGTACGCACCCACCGCCTCGAACATGCTCGAAAGGCTCGTCTTCCTGCCGCCCACGCGCCCGGCGAGCATCGGGCCGCCGCTCACGACGATACAGGGCAGGTCCAGCCTTGCCGCCGCCATGAGCAGCCCCGGCACGTTTTTGTCGCAGTTGGGAATGAACACCAGCCCGTCAAATCCATGTGCGAGCGCCATCGCCTCGGTGGAATCCGCGATGAGGTCGCGCGTGACGAGGGAATATTTCATGCCCCGGTGCCCCATGGCGATGCCGTCGCACACCGCGATGGCCGGGAACACGATGGGCGTGCCGCCCGCCATCGCCACGCCGAGCTTGACCGCCTCGGCAATCCGGTCCAGATGCATGTGGCCGGGGACGATCTCGTTGAATGAACTGACCACGCCGATGAGGGGCCGGGACAGTTCCTCCCGCGTAAGGCCGAGCGCGTGGTAGAGCGCGCGGTGCGGGGCGTTCTGGAAACCATCGATTATCGTATCGCGGATCATGGCCGCTCCTTTCGTTTCGTTTTGCTGTGCGTCCGCTCGGGCGCGCGGGGTGGCCGTGGTCAGTTGTTGATGAGCTTGTCCTCGTCGCTCCAGCTGTACAGCTTGCGGATCTCGCGGCCGATGATTTCGGACGGATGCTCGGCGGCCTTCTTGCGCATGGCGTTGAAGTGCACCTGGCTGCCCGCGTCGGACATGTCGAGCAGGAAGTCCTTGGCAAAGGTTCCGTCCTGGATGTCGCGCAGAATCTTGCGCATGGCGGCGCGCGTCTCCTTCGTAATGATCTTCGGGCCGGTCACATAGTCGCCGTACTCGGCCGTGTTGGAGACCGAATACCGCATCCCCTCAAACCCGCTCTGGTAGATGAGGTCCACGATGAGCTTCATCTCGTGGATGCACTCAAAATAGGCGTTGCGCGGGTCGTACCCGGCCTCCACGAGCGTATCGAAGCCCGCCTGCATCAATGCGCACACGCCGCCGCAGAGCACGGCCTGTTCGCCAAAGAGGTCGGTCTCCGTCTCGGTGCGGAACGTCGTTTCCAGCACGCCGGCGCGCGCGCCGCCGATGCCCAGCGCATAGGCAAGGCCGATGTCGAGCGCGTCGCCCGTGGCGTCCTGCTCGACGGCGATGAGGCACGGCACACCCTTGCCGGCAAGATATTCGCTGCGCACGGTATGGCCGGGGCCCTTGGGCGCGATCATGATGACGTTCACATCTTTGGGCGGCTTGATGCAGCCGAAATGGATGTTGAAGCCATGCGCGAACGCCAGCGTCTTGCCCTCGCTCAGATGCGGAGCGATGCTCTCGCGGTAGAGCTTTGCCTGCTTCTCGTCGTTGATGAGGATCATGATGATGTCGGCCGCTTTCGCCGCATCCGCCGCCGTCATGACCTGCAGGCCCGCCTGCTCGGCCTTCGCCCAGCTCTTGCTGCCCTCGTACAGGCCGACGATCACCTTTACGCCGGAATCCCGCAGGTTCAGCGCATGGGCGTGCCCCTGCGAGCCGTAACCGATGACGGCGACGGTCTTGCCGTCGAGCCTGCCGAGATCGCAATCCTGTTGATAATAGATGTTTGCCATTTCCTTGCCCTCCTGCATGATAGATTCAGATTTTGCAAACGTTGTGCGCCCTTCAGTATTCGTAGGCGCCCGGCGTCTTTTCGAGCATGCTGCCGGCGCCGCGTTCGAGCGCGACCACCCCCGTGCGGCACAGCTCGAGAATGCCGTACGGCTTCATGTTTTCGATGAACGCGCTGATCTTGCTCGGGTCGCCCGTCACCTCGATGCACAGCGCCGTCGGCGAATAGTCGATGATCTTGGCCCGGAAGATGTCCACCGCCGCAAGCACATCCTGCCGCGTGGCGGCGTTGTTCTCCACCTTGAGCAGCATGAGCTCGCGCTCGAACGAGGTCGCCGGGTCGAGCACCTCCACCCGCTTGACGTTAAAGAGCTTTCGGAGTTGATTGATGAGCTGGGCGCGCGCATAACCCGTGCCGCTCATGGTGATGGTGATGCGCGAATAGGCGGGCGTTTCCGTCTCTCCCACGGTGAGCGAATCGATGTTGAACCCGCGCCGGGTGAACATGCTGGTCACGCGGGTGAGCACGCCGAACTGGTTGTCCACATAGACGGCAATGACGAATTTTTCCATGCTCTCAGTCCTCCAGTTCCACGATCATGTCCTCCACCGCGCCGCCCGGGGGCAGCATGGGCAGGACGTATTCATCCGGGTCGATGCGGCAATCGATGAGGTACGGCCCGTCCCACGCATAGGCGCGCCGGAACGCTTCCTCAAACTGCGCCGGCGTCTCCGCGCGGCACCCCGCCGCGCCAAACGCCTCGGCCAGCTTCACAAAGTCGGTCCGCCGTTCGAGCGTCGTGGACGAGTAATGCCGGTTGTAGAACAGCGTCTGCCACTGGCGCACCATGCCGAGCACCCCGTTGTTCATGAGCACGATGGTCACCGGCGTCTGGCAGGACACGGCCGTCGCCATTTCGTTCAGGTTCATGCCAAAGCTCCCGTCGCCCGTGATGAGCACCACGCGCTCCCCGGAGCCGGTCTGCGCACCGATGGCCGCGCCAAGGCCGAAGCCCATCGTACCCAGACCGCCGCTGGAGATGAACCGGCGCTGCCGGTGGAACGCGCAGTACTGCGCCGCCCACATCTGATGCTGGCCCACGTCCGTCGCCACGATCGTTCCATCGTCCTTGTTGCGGTTGATGATCTCCATCACATCGCGCGGGCGCAGCCGCTTCGCGTCGGGCGCGGGCAGATGCGAGGCCTCCTTCGCGCGCAACGTCCCGATGCGGGCGGCCCACTCCGGCCGTTCCCGCCGCGGCAGGCGCTCGAGAATGCGATTGAGCGCATCGCGCATATCGCCCATGACGCCTACGTGCGCCGGGACGTTTTTGCCGATCTCGGCAAAGTCCGTATCGAGCTGCACGATCGTCGCCCCCTGCGCAAAGCGCGCCTTGTCGCCCGTGGCGCGATCGGAGAACCGCACGCCCACGGCCAGCGCCAGATCGGCCTCGTCAAGCGCGATGGAGGACGCAAAATGCCCGTGCATGCCCTGCATGCCGAGATAGCGCGGATGCGACGTGTCCACCGCCGAAAGGCCCATGAGCGTACAGCCGATGGGCGCGTCCAGCCGGTCGGCAACCTCGCAGACCAGGTCGGACAGGCCGGCCGTGATCACGCCGCCGCCCACGTAGACGTACGGGCGCTCGCATTGCAGCAGCCGCTCCACCGCCGCGTCGATCGCCTGCTCGGACGCCTTCTGCTGCGCGAACGGCTCCGCCACGGGCTTGTTTACAAACTCGCAGGAGGCGACCTGCACATCCTTCGGGATGTCGATGAGCACCGGGCCGGGCCGGCCGGAGCGCGCAATGCGGAATGCCTCGCGGATTACGTCGGCAAGCCTGGTGACGTCGTTGACGAAATAGTTGTGCTTGGTGATGTGCAGCGTGATGCCGGTGATATCCACCTCCTGAAACGCATCGCGCCCGATCTGTTCGAGCGGCACGTTGCCGGTGATGGCAACAATCGGCACCGAGTCGAGCATGGCCGTGGCGATGCCCGTGACGAGGTTTGTCGCGCCCGGGCCGGACGTGGCGATGACCACGCCCACCCGACCGGTGGCACGCGCGTAACCGTCCGCCGCGTGCGCGGCGCCCTGCTCGTGCGCGGAGAGCACGTGCCGGATGCGGTCGCGGTATTCATAAAACGCGTCATAGATGCTCAGTACCTGGCCGCCCGGATAACCGAACACGTCGGTTACGCCCTGCTCGATCAGGGTTTCAAGGACGATCTCAGCGCCTGTTCTCTGCATAGGGATTTGCTCCTTTCAGGGGTGGTGCGGGCGGGCCGGGCGACCCGGCTGGCGGCTGAGCCCTGCCGCCGCAGCGGATGGCGCTACGAGCGCGCCTGCGCCGCAAGCATGCGGTTCACCGCGCTCACGAGCGCATAAACGGAGGAGAGGATGATATCGCTGTCGATGCCGGCGCCCCAGAACACGCTGCCGTCCGGCGTTTCAATGCCGACATAAGAGGCCGCCTGCGATGTCGCGCCGGTCTCGAGCGCATGCTCGGTATAGGTGGTGAGCACATAGTCGCCCACGAGCTTGTGCAGCGCGTTGCTCACCGCGTCGAGACGGCCGTTGCCCTCCGCAACGACCTGCTGCCGCCGGCCGTGCAGGCTGGCGGTAACGTGCGCGGTGATGCCGTTCTTCTGCTGGTAATGCACCTCGCTCACGCACAGCGGCGTTTCCACGTTGACATAGCTGCTGCGGAAGATATCGTACACCTCCTGCGGATGCAGCTCCCGGTGCTCGTGGTCGGACACGCTCTTGACGTGATAGCCGAACGCCTCGCGCATCTTTGGCGGCAGGCTGTGCGAAAACTGCGTCTCGAGCAGATAGCCGATGCCGCCCTTGCCGGACTGGGAGTTGATGCGAATAACGTCCGTCTGGTACTCGCGGCCGACGTCGGCCGGGTCGATGGGCAGATACGGCACCGTCCACTGCCCGCCGTGCGTCTGCCGCCACTGCATCCCCTTGGCGATGGCGTCCTGATGCGAGCCGGAAAACGCGGCGAACACCAGCGCCCCGCTGTACGGCTGACGCTCATAGACATGCATGCCGGTCGCCTCCTCATAGGCCCGGCAGATGCGGGGCAGGTCGGAGAGGTCAAGCTTTGGGTCCACGCCCTGCGCGTACAGATTGAGCGCAAGCGTCACCAGGTCCACATTGCCGGTGCGCTCGCCGTTGCCAAACAGCGTCCCTTCGATGCGGTCCGCGCCGGCGAGCAGGCCCATCTCCGCGTCGGCCACGGCACACCCGCGGTCGTTGTGCGGGTGCAGCGAAACGATGAGGTTCTCGCGCCCGTTGAGGTTCTCGCACAGGTACGCCACCTGATTGGCATACACATGCGGCATGGACAGCGACACCGTGACCGGCAGGTTGATGATGACCGGGTCCTGCGCCGTGGGCTGCCACACCTCCGTCACCGCGTTGCAGACCTCCGCCGCAAACGCCGGCTCCGTACCGGTGAAGCTCTCCGGCGAATACTCAAAGCGAAAGCCGCCGTGCGTGCGCGCGCGATATGCGGCGCACAGCTTCGCGCCGGTGCGCGCCAGCTCCACGATCTCGGCTGGGGTCTTGTGGAACACCTGCTCGCGCTGCGCGACGGAGGTCGAGTTGTACAGATGTACGATGGCGTTGCGCACGCCGTCGAGCGCCTCGAACGTTTTGGCGATGATGTGTTCGCGCGCCTGCGTGAGCACCTGCACCGTCACATCGTCCGGGATGAGATTGCGCTCGATGAGCGCGCGGCAAAACGCGTATTCCGTTTCCGATGCGGCCGGAAATCCAATCTCGATCTCCTTGAAGCCGATCTCCACGAGCAGGCGGAAGAACGCAAGTTTTTCATCAAGGCTCATCGGCGTGATGAGCGCCTGATTGCCGTCGCGCAGATCGACGCTGCACCAGATGGGCGCATGGTCGAGCGCGGTTTTGCGCATCCAGTCCGTCGAAGCGGGCCGGGCCTCAAAAAACTGTTTGCCGTACTTCTGGTAACCTTCCATGGTCAATCCTTTCCCGGCTGCCGGATAAAAAAACACGCCCCTTTACCCAAACGCAGCCCTGCTTTGAATAAAAGAGACGAAGATTTGCGTGTTTCTCCGCGGTACCACTCTTTTTGGCGCCGAAACGCCCGCTCGGTTCATGTCCGACAACATGACGCTCTGTAACGGGAGAACCCGTCCGCACTTACTCGCGGCGCACGCCCGCTTTCGGCCGGAAGCTCCGGGAGGAGTTATGCCCTTGCGCCCCTGCCGCCTCGCACCCGCCGGCGGCTCTCTGAAAGGGATCTCCGGGTTTGTTTCCCTTCATCGCTGTTCGGATGCATTATATACTATTTCCCACCGCCGCGTCAAGACATGTTTTGCGGGAATCGGCAAAGCGGCCGCCCTTTTTCGCCCGCCGTCACGGCGCCCCTCCCCCGGCGGGCGACGGCGGCGCAAACCCGGCGCCGGATGGGGCTTGCCGCAATGGCAGCGCATTGACCCGGGCCGGGCGATGTTGTATACTTCTAATATGATACATCGCAGGTTCCGACAAAAACCGTATCGCCGCCCCAGTCTGGACGCCACGGGCGCCGGCCCCTGGCTGCGCCTTGCAGCGCTGGTCGCCGTACTCGTTGCGGTCGTGCTGTTCCTCGCGCTGGTGGCGGCGCCGTATCTGTCGCGCTGGATCAAAAGCGGGCTTCCGTATCCCTGGAGCAGCCCGACCCCTGCGCCGACGACAACGCCTGCGGCCGACGCCGCCCTGCCGCTGCCGGCAGCGGGCAGCCCCGTGCTCGCCTTTTCGCCCGGCGCCGAGGCCGGCTTCCGCCGCCTGACGGACGCCTCCGTTTTTGACGGCGCGCTGCTCTTTGCCGCCGGCGACGATGCTTCAACGTTCGACCGGCTGTTCCGGCTCGATCTGTCCACCGGCGCGCTCACCGCCATCAACGCCGTGCCGGAAAACGACACGTTCCGCTATCCCGTGGAGAGCGACCGCTTTCTGGCCGTGTTCGACGCGCGATCGGACGGCGGCGGCGATATCCGTGTGCTCGACCATGCGAGCGGCGACTGGCGCACCATTCGCACGGTGGAACGCGGCCTGCCGCGCCTGCGGCTTGACGGCGCGCATCTGGCATGGTCGGAGCCGGCGGACGGCCGGGGCGGCGTCCTGTACGTGTGCGACCTGTCCGCAGCGGAACCGGCGTGCCTCCCCCTCGTCACGCTTGCCACGGCGGCTTATGCCGATTGCGCGCCATGCCTGACGGACGGCAGGCTCGTCTATGCCGATGGTACGGCGGACAGCGGCGAGATTCACAGCATCTTTCTTGCCGGGGGCGAACCCTCTTCGTTTTCGACGGGCGGACCGGCGTTCAACCCGTGCGCCATCGGCACAAGCTGGGCGTGGTTGACCGCCGAGGAGGGCGGCGAACTCTACCTCTCCGTTGACAGCGGCGTCCCACAGCGCATTGCATACGGCGTTTCCGGCTATGGGTTGACGGAGGAAGCGGCCGTCTATGGCGCCGGGGAAATGGTCTTCTGCTGCCTGTTTGCCGATGGCCGCACCTATCTGCTGTCGGAGACCGGCACGCGCGCGGAGTTCCTCTGCGCCGGGGATGGCTATGCTGTCTGGCGGGTACTGGGCGATCTGTCGCGCGATGCGATACGATACATGCGGCTCGGCTGAAGCCGGCGCAGGATTGCCGCCAATGGGCGGGGAACGGGGGCGATGTCATGGCCAAGGACAAGGACAAAACCATATTCATGTGCGGGGAGTGCGGCTACGAATCGCCGCGCTGGATGGGCCGTTGCCCTGCCTGCGGCAGTTGGAACACGCTCGTGGAGGAAAAGGCCGTCGCCGTGCGCGACGCGGGCGCGCCCGGCGCGGTACAGCGGCTGTCCGAGGTGTCGGCCATGCAGGCGGCGCGCGTCACCACGGGCATGTCCGAGCTGGACCGGGTGACCGGCGGCGGATTGCTGCCCGGCATGGTTGTGCTGCTCGGCGGCGACCCGGGCATCGGCAAGTCCACGCTTCTGATGCAGACGGCCGACAGCCTGGCCGCCCGTGGCGCGGTGCTCTATGTTTCCGGGGAAGAGAGCGCGGCACAGCTCAAGTTGCGCGCCGAACGGCTCGGCGTCCGGAACGATCTGCTGCTGCTGTGCGATACCTCCCTCGAAAACGCGCTGGATCAGGCGCGCGCGCGGGCGAGCGCCTACCTGATCGTGGATTCCATCCAGACCATGTCCACCGCCGAATCCGACAGCGTACCCGGCAGCGTTTCGCAGGTGCGCGCCTGCACCGCGGCGCTCACGCGCTTTGCCAAGGAGACGGGCGCCGTCGTGCTGATCGTCGGGCATGTGACCAAGGACGGAGCGATCGCCGGGCCGCGCGTGCTCGAGCACATCGTGGATACGGTGCTGTATTTCGAGGGCGACCGCCACGCCGGGCTGCGGCTGCTGCGCGCCGTCAAAAACCGTTTCGGTTCGACGGACGAGATCGGCGTATTCGAGATGAGCGAGGCCGGGATGCGGCAGGTCGTGGACCCGTCGCGCCTGTTCCTCTCCGGCGAAAACGCCTGCGGCTGCGCGGTGACATGCGCCGTTGAAGGCTCGCGCCCGATGCTGGCGGAGGTGCAGTCCCTGCTGGTCGACTCCGCGCTGGGCAGCCCGCGGCGCACCGCCGCCGGCATCGACGCAGGGCGGTTGAGTCTGCTGCTGGCTGTGCTGGAAAAGAAGGCGCGGCTGCGGCTCTCCGGCAAGGACGTCTATATCAACGTGGTGGGCGATCTGCGCCTGGACGAGCGGGGCGCCGACCTTGCCGTCGCGCTGTGCATCGCCTCCGCGTTCGACGACAAGCCGCTCCCGCCCCACACCGCAGCCATCGGCGAGCTCGGCCTTACCGGCGAATTGCGCGGCGTTGCGCAGATGGAGACGCGCCTGCGGGAATGCCTGCGCCTTGGATATACGCGCGTCCTCGTTCCAAAGCGCGCCCGCGTACCAAAGCTCGACGGCCTGACGCTCATACCGGTTGCCTCCGTGATGGAGGCCGTTGAGACCGTCCGCTACTGCCCGTAACCGGGCCGGGACCGCAACGCCGTGATACAGGAGGCACCGGCCGGCGTTTCCATTTATCTCGATCTTTCCCTCTTTCTACCCCGGGGAGCAGCATGGCTACAAAGGACGAACTGCTGACAGCTTTTCAGGAAAACTACGAAATACTGGTTTCCTATGCCACCGCCATCGCCGGCAATCGGGAGAACGCCCTTGACGTGGTGCAGACGCTCGCCGTCAAGCTGCTTGAAACGGACGGCAGGGAGGTGCAGACGCCGCTCGCCTTTCTGTACGCCATGACCCGGCGGGTTGCCATCGACATGTACCGGCATGAAAAGCATTCGCTGCCCCTGCCGCCCGATTGGATGCACCGCTACGGCGCCACGGACGACGGGCGGAACTACCGGCTCTGGGAGCTGGAATGCAGCATTCAGGAAAGCCTGTCCCAGGAACCGCCCCGCATGCGGGAGGCATTGATCCGCCACGTTCTCTATGGCGAGCGCGTCATCGACCTCAGCCGCGAACTCGCCATCAATGCGGCTACGTTGCGGCAGCGGTTCCACCGGATGATCAAAAAGCTGCCGAAGGACCTGCTTGTGCTGCTGCCGTTATTCCCTGCCGCCTGCAAAGTCGCCTGTCACATTTTTGCCTGTCTGTACGTCATATGGAGCGACGGGGGGATGAAAATATGAGGTACAGGCGAGCGATAGCATTTTTGCGCAAGCACCCGGAACTGCTGGACGACGCGTTCGTGATGCCGCTCTCGGAAGCGGAACGGCTGTTGCAGGCCGATCCGCCCCCGACGTTTGCGGAGATGATCGCGCGCGCAAAAGAGCAGCACCCGGAATGCCCGCCGGAACGGTGGGCGGCATACGACCGCATTCTGGCGCGGCAGGCGGCCGCGGCGGAATCTGCCGAGGGCGTCGCCGTTGCAGACGCCGCCGCGCGGGAGCACGGGCAGGCGACGGCTGGCGTTGCGGAAGCCGCCGCTGTTGTGGAAGGCGCGCCGGAGAGTGGGCGGCCCGTGGTTGCCGCCGCGCATGGAAACGATCGGACAGCGGCAGATACTGCGGAAGGCGCCGCTGTTGTGGAAGGCGCGCCGGAGAGCGGGCGGCCCGTGGTTGCCGCCGCGCGGGAGCGTCGGAGTGCCGGGCCGCGGTGTTGGCGGCCGGTGCGCGCCGCCGCCGGGGTTGTCGCGGCAGCGGCGCTGTTCCTTGCGCTCGTGCCCGCCGGCCGCACGTTTGCGCATGACGTGCTCCACTATCTGGTGGGCGTGTTCGGGAATACCGTTACCATCACCCGGCAGGAACCCACCGCGACCGCAACGGCGCAGGCGGAAGCAATCCTGTACGATGATCTCGCGTCGTTCACCGCGGATACCGGGCTTGTCCCGTTTGTGCTGGATGTAGATTGGCTGCAAATAGATAAGGTGTATGGTTGCTGTGGCCTCGATTACGGACATACCTTCTGGGTTTACTACGAGGATGAAAACGGGCAATGGATATGCACTCGCCAGGATTGGCTTGCTAATTCGGAAACAAAATCTCGTTCAGACGGCCAGTCTTTCGCGTCTTTTGATATCCGCGATGGGCTAACACTTTATTTGAATAAAGAACAAAACCCGTCCTGGTATGACGGATTTATCGAGCTCAATGATTCCTTCCTTTTCCTCGGATTCAGTCAAGGAATTGATATCAATAGGCTCGTTTCATCGCTGCAATAGGTCGAAAAAACGCCGCACCGGATATCCGGTGCGGCGAAATCCTTTTTTGAGATCACTAAATTTCCGGATAAAATGCCAGCGTCATGCTGCCGCTAACCTCCCCGGTGACCGTGGCCACAAGGCGATAAGTCCCCGATTCTAAGGAAACGGACTTATAAGCAATAGCTTGCCAGTAGCCACTGGCGGAACCGGACGTAATATAGATCCCCTTATCAGTGTAAAGCCAGAACTCAATCGTCAAAAATTCTTCAGGATAATTCGATGTCCCTCGCGCGCTCACAGAATTGTATCCGATATTATAACCAATCGTTAGCATAGCGCGCGGCATGGGGGTTTCGTCAACGGCCACGTCGGCGTCGCCCGCGGCCAGCGCGGCGGGCGAAAAGACGGCGAGGCAGAAGATCAGGGACAGAAGCAGCGCCAGGATTCGTTTGTACTTCTTCATTCGTGTTACCTCCCGTGTTGCATAAAATTTGCATATATGACGTATCGACAGGATAAAATGTGACAGCGTTCCCCGGATTTTGCATGTCGGCCGTCGTCCGGGGCGCCCCGTGGGGCGCCGGGCGACGCGCCAACCCTACACAGGCGACAGCCCGGCTTTGCGTGGGAGGGGCTTCCCGCCGCTTCCGCCTCCGGCAGTCTGGCCCGGCGGGCGACGGGCGGCAGTCCCAACCCCACGCGGGCGACGGCCCCGGCGGGCGACGGGCGGCAGTCCCAACCCCGTGGGCAACGACCCCGGCGGGCAGCGGGCGACGCGCTAACCCTACACGGGCGGCGGCCCGGCCTTGCGTGGGAGGGGCTTCCCGCTGCTTCCGGCTCCGGCCGCCGTATCCGGCGGGCGAAGGGCGGCAGGTCCGGCCTTGCGGGGAAAAGGCTTCCCGCCGCTTCCGGCTCCGGCAGCCGTGTCCGGCGAGCGGAGGACGGCGGCCCTACGCGGGCGGCGGCCCGGCCTTGTGTGGGAAGGGCTTCCCGTTGCTTCCGGCTCCGGCAACCGTGTCCGGTGGGCGGAGGACGGCAGGTCCGGCTTTGCGCGGGAAGGGCTTCCCACCGCTTCCGGCTCCGCCAGCCGTGTCCGGTGGGCGGAGGGCGGCGGCCCCGCGCGGGCGGCGGCCCGGCCTTGCGATGAAAAGGGCTTCCCGTTGCTTCCGGCTCCGGCAGCCGTCCTGAGGCGCAGGGGCGCTGCCTCTCCCCCGCTGCACGCGCGGGCTATGGTGTTGCCTGCTCGATTGCGTATTTTCTCTGTCACACTTTTCCATCCTCAAACGTCATATTGTGCGGAAGCGGGAAGGGCAGCGTTCTGCGGCACAACCGCGGCACATCTGCCAAACGGCAACCGGTTTGGCGGCGGCGTTGCCGTTCGTCAACAGGGGGGGGGACGAAAGCCGGGGCGGTATGCGCGAGACAGCAGGCAAAGAGCGGGCGCTCACCATCACGGCCCGTTCGTGGCGGCGGTCTCCGCGCATATCGTCCCCGCTTTCTTTTTTGCGCCGCCTTCCGACATCGCTGCTCTCAAAACCACACCTTTTGCAAGCAACCGGCGACCATGGCAACGGGTGACCGTGCCGGAAGTACGGCTTACACGAGGAACGTGCGCAACCCGTGCACGGCGAGCCGCCGTAAAACAGGCGTAATACAGCGCCGTGATGAACCCCGCCAGACCTGCGGACGGGCGCGGGTCGGGCCCGTCCGGCCAAACGCATCGGCGTCGCACGACCGCCGCACGGAAACGCAAGGCCCGCGCACGGGCAAGCGGCTCGGGCCTGTCCGGCCGAATGCATCGGCGTCATGCAATCCGCCGCACGGAAACGCAAGGCCCGCGCACGGGCGTGCTGCCATAAAGCGGGCTAATACACGCCGTGCCTATAATGCCTGTAAGAAAGCCACGGCTCAGCATGGCCTGCCGGATGCTGGCATGCAAAGCTTTTTTCATGCGGTTTGTCTCTTTTCTGCAATTTTGAGCAATGGGAAAGCAAGCATGGCGGCTTCCCGTGCGGTCATGCGTGCTTTTTAGCCGTTCAGTAACCCTTGGCAGAATCTATAACAGCCCCCGAAACAGCGTTGACGGAAAGCATGACTCCGGGAATTGTTTCGTCTGTCTCACCGTTTGTAAAAGTTCGCTGCCGCGTGCCATAGAAGTTCCAGACGGGGATCAGCAGTCCGTTCTCCCGAGAGCCTTGCTCCAGCACGCGCATCAGCTCCAACCGGGCTTCCGTAATATTGCAGGTAAGGTTGCGGTAATCCTGAGACTGGTATTGCCAGATCACCCGCATCATCTTTTCAAATATCGACTGTATTTCGGCAAAAGGCAACAGTTTGCAGGAATCCACCCGGATATCGCCGATTTCCAACGGGGAGTCCCATTCGGCGTATACAATTCCACCGTCGTTTACAAGAAATATCAGCCGTTCATAGACCCATGCCGAGCCAAACTCGCTTTCGCTACCCGGAGTTCCGGAATAGCCGAATATTGCCGCGCACGCATATTGCTCCACCATACGCTGACAGGTGACGAGATAGCACCAGTCCGATGCGTCCTTCGCCGCATCCCCCTCCATTGCGGCGTTATCATATAGCGCAATGCACTCCACCCGCATCGGGACGTCCAACTCCGAAACAAACTGCCGCACGATCTCCGCCGCCTGCTTGGGCTGCATGGACAAGCCCGGGTACGCCGTATTGTCGAGGGTATCGTTCTCTTTTACTTCTTTTGTGCTGTTTTTTCCGTGCACGACGCCGTTGTGTCCCGGGGTGCAATATACAAACTTGCTGTTTTGGATTCCCCCTTTCCCAAGCGACTCGTACCAAGATTCGTTGGATACCCGGAAGACGGTTCCGGCGTTGTCCGTTGCATCCACCCCCATAAAGCGTCTGGAAGGATTGCCTGAATCCACATATTGCTCGATTTCCGGTGTAACGACCGTCGGCTCATAGGTATCCGGCGCCGTGCTGTACAGGTCCCGCAAATGCGCAAGCTCAGCCTCCCGCAGAGCCTTGTTCTCCTCGTAATACTCGTTCTGTTCAATTCGTTCCATATCGCCCTGGAGGGTGAGAATCGCCTGCTCAAGCTCTGTTTTCGTCCTGTCAGCCTCTGTACGCGGCTTGTACATGTTCTTATCTCCTATGAGCAAATCCCACAGCCCGTTTATCAGTTCCTGCGAAAAAGAGCCTGCCTTTACAGTAATTATGGGAATGGTATCTGTTTCCGGCAGACGGACAGCAGCATGCGCAAGGATTGTAAAATGATCTTCCTCCACCGTGACGTCCAACCTTTCCGGTGCGGACAGTTGCTCCCGAAGCGACAATGCCGCCGATCCGTCATCGGCCGTCGCCTGCTCGATCAGATTTTCCGCATTTTTCCCAACCACAATCGGGTTATCCGGCGTCTTCTGACATCCGGACAATACCATAAGCCCCATGAATGCAGCAAGTAATATGCAAATTATCTTTTTCATCCGAAAACCCCGCTTTCCCGCTTTTACCACCATTATGAAAGCTGCCGCAAAGAATTTGGTTATCAAGTTGTTTTCAAATTGTTTTCGGGGAAATTTATTTTTACCACGGTTCCCTTGCCGACTTCGCTCTCAATGGATAATGCTGCGCCGTGTGCCCGGACGATCTCACAAACAAGGGCAAGTCCCAGCCCGCTCCCGCCATTTTTCCTGTTGCGGGACGGGTCTATCATATAGAACGGTTCGGTAATACGGGCAATTTCGTTTTCGGGGATGCCTTTTCCGCTGTCAACAACCTCGATGGTGCGGCCGTAGGCTTTAAGGACAACCGTCCGTCCCGCATCGGAGGCTTTGGAGGCGTTGTCTACAAGGTTTATCAGAGCGGAGCGTATGAGGTCTGCGTCCACCATAAGAGTATCTGTTTCGCACTCGATTTTGAGAGGAGTCATGCGCTCCTGCATCGTTTTTGCCGTACTTTCGACGACATCATCAAAAAGTTCGGATACATTCGTTTCACACGGTCTTATATCTTCCTTTAAGGTGATCAACCGCAAAAGCTTCTGCGTCATGCGCTCCAGCCACCGGCATTGATTGTTGATATGCCTGAGCGAAATTTCCGTTTGCCGGCGGTCCACTTTTGCGTTCAAAAGCGTATCCGAATGAATCAGCATCGTGGCAAGCGGCGTTTTGAGCTCATGCGTGACGCCGCCGATAAACAGCCGCTGCCGTTCTGCTGTTTCGGTCAGCTCTGCAATGTGCGTCTCAACGGCGTCCGCCATGGCGTTAAAGTCCGCTGCAAGGGAGCCGACTTCATCATGTGAGGCAACCTCTGCCCGCCGGGCGTATTCGCCGCCCGATATGCGCTTTGTCGTTTCGGAAAGGATATTAAGGGGCTTGGTGGCTCTGCGCACCAGCAGTATGATAAGAACGGCGCCCGCAATGGTGCCCGCCGCGCAGATGGCGATAAAGCGCCATGCCATCCGGGTGATATCGTCATATACAGAAGAAACATCTTCCACAACATAGATCATGGCTTCCTTGTCGTTTACAGCAGTGCTGCTTCCCACGATCAGAATATGGCGTCCGTCTGTTTGCCCGAGATAGGTTTGCTGCTCATGACCTGTGACCGGTAATATGGTTTCGGGCAGGAGGCTTATGTTGGAATAGACCGTTTCGCCGTCCATGATAAAAACGGAAGTGTTGTCCGCGAATTGAGAAAAGCAGTAGACGGCGAGGGAATACTCCGTAACGGGCGAATCGTTCTTGTCGCCGTAATAGGAGAACATCTGGGAAAACGAGGTCTCAAGCGTCCGCTGCTTCTCCTCAGCCTGCTTGACCGTCAGATTCAGAACGCTGTTTTTCGATTGGATCAACAGAAGCGTGCAACAGACCGTGACGATACCGATAAGAACGCAGACGCAGACGAGGGATATTTTCTGCCATAGTTTCATGTCAGTGTTCCTCCAGCCGGTATCCCGTTTTGGATATCGTCTTGATTTCATCCGTAAGGCCGAGTTTTCTCCGGATATTTGCGATATGCACATCTACGGTGCGCGGTCCGCCGAAATAATCCACGCCCCAGATTTCATTTAACAGCCGCTCGCGGGGCACGGTGCGGTTTTTGTTGCGCGCCAGCATAACAAGCACGTCAAATTCCAAAGGCTTTAGGGCAATTTCCTTTCCCAGGTGCGTTACGGTGCGGTTTTCGGTGTCTATGGTGTAGTCGGAAAAGCGGAGCACCTGATTGAGTTTCCCTGTGCGCGCAAGCACCTTTTCCATTCGTACCAGCAGCGTCACCACGTCAAAGGGCTTTACGAGATAGTCCTCCGCGCCGTCCCGAAGCCCTTTGATCTCCGAGGCAGAGTCCGTTTTCGCCGTCATATAGATGACGGGGATATGATACTGTTCCATATAGGCAAAAAGCGCAAACCCGTCGATGCCGGGGAGCATGATGTCCAGCAGCGCCAGGTCGAACGAATGATCCTGCTCCAGATAGGAGACGGCGTCGGCCCCGTTATCAAAGGCCATGTATGCATAGCCGACGTACTGCAAATTTACGGCGATGCCGTCCGACAAACTCTTATCATCCTCTACAATCAGAATTCTGTTCGCCGCCACCGGGCATGCCCCTCCCGCCTCAAATTTGCCTTTATTCTAACATTTTTGACGCTGCGAATGGTTATCAAAATGTTAACGGTCGCGCCTGCCTTCCCCGGCCAGCGCCGGTGTGGCGAGCAGCCGAAATGCAGGCGGCTTTTCGCAGGGGCGGACGGCGTGGACAGGCTTCCGGGTTTATTCCAAGATCGCGCAATCGTTGAAAACCTGCTCCAAAGCCGCTTCTTCACGGGCTTGCAGGCCGCCGGCCTTTCGTGCTCCGTCCGGCATATGGGGCGCGGGCCCATGCGACGGACGCCTCAACCAACGCTTTCGTCGTGATTACGCTGCCGAGGGATGTCCCTGTGCGACAGTTTCTCAAAAAAAGTCCGCTTTCCGATGAGAGCTCGGAAAGCGGACTTCGCTTCATAACGTCGGGCGGCTATCATCATCCGTTGAAGCGCCTGCGGACCTCCCTGCACAGCAGCGCACCGCCAGCCGCCGTCAGCAGCAGCGCGAACCAAAGCAGAGGATTCGCGCCATCGCCAGTCTCGGGGACGGACGCATCCTCAGCCGCGCCGCAGACCGTGCAAACGCCGTCCTGATAGTTGTGTCCCTTAGCGGGAATCGTGGGGACAGCGCTCAACACCTTCCCGTTGGCGTCCGTCACCAGGCCGCACGACTGGCAAACCCAGTAGGCGGAATTCCCCTGTTCGTTGCAGGTGGGATCCTTGGCGGCAACCGCCTTCATGTTGTGGATCTCCGACGGGTTGCCGGGTTCTACCTTCTGCCCGTTGACCGTGATGGCGCTGCCCGTGCTGTTAATCACTTTCACGCCGTCCCGCGCCGTGAGCGATCCCTTCGCCTGGAGCACTGTCACCTCTTTGGTGGCGGGGTCCAGCAGCACCTCGTCGGCCTGCTTGCCCACGTAAAAGTCACCGCCAGTCGATACCACGGTGTCGTCGGTGTACTTCAGCGGCGTTACGGAAAAGATACCGCCGCTGACGCTGACAATCTTCGTGTCGTACTCGCCCAGCTTGTTTGAAATGGTCCCCTCGAGACGGACATTCTGGATGGTCAGGCTGTTTTTGGCGGCTGCAGCAGCGGGTCCCAAACTGTCTGTGTTCACCTCAACGGGCCCGCTGATCGTACCCGTGGTGTCGACCGTGACCTGAACGCCCTCCGGATAGCTGCCACTCGGCCAGTAATACAGGTCAAAGGCCACGCCGCCGGTCTTTGCCAGGATGGAGGTATTGCCCGTTATCTGGATCTTCCCACAATTCAGGCTCAGGGTATACGGAACGCTGCCAACAAGATTCGTTCCGTCCAGCTCAACATTCTGCAGCGTCAGGTTGCAGTAGTTCTGGATGAGGATCTTGGCCGTGGGGCTGGTGCTGGTAATCTTGCCGTCCTTGATCGTGACGTTGGCGCCCCTGAGCAGCTGGAAGCCATTGGTATCAGTGCCCGATGAGCCCACGGTCTTCCCAGAAACCGTATAGGTATGGTTGTTCAGATCAATCGTGATGTTCCTGCCGCTCGCAATTATGATACCATCGCCTGACGCATCCCTCAGCAGGGTAATGGTCGTCGCCGTCCCATCGGTCACGGAGGCAACGGCACCAGCCAGCGTTTCGTAGGTCTTGTCGCCGATCTTCGCTGCGTCGTTATCCCCCGCCAGCGCCGTCCGCGCGGCAGGCAGCGTGAAGAGCGCCAAAAGCAGCAGCATGGCGCAAATCATCCCCGTGCATTTTCTAAACATACGGAACTCCCCTTTCCCTTCCGCAGCAAGAGCCAGCCGAAACCCGACGCCTGCCTGTCTATGTTTCCTTGTTATGTAATTCATCATAGTTGACGCCATATTGCAACACATCGTGTAAAAATATGTAATATTTTTTCGTCTAACGCAGTGGGGCCAGCGCGCCTTCGCGCGCCGCGCTTGTGAAGCAGACGCCCGCTTCCCTCTTCTTCGATAAACCGCCGCCCGTATCAAAGCGGCCGTCCGTTCCCAAAGGTCGATCACGAGGCCGCCTTTCGTCGCATGTGGGGAGGTTCCTGTGTAGATCCCGCCGTAGCGTTTTGCCGGGCGAAACGGCTTTGCTTTCATCCGTATGGAGTGCAGTCCCTCCGTGGCAAATAGGCAAGGCACCTGCCCCCCGCGCGGTTCATAAAACAAAAAACCCCGAAAATGCCTATTTTACGGGGTTTTTTGTGGCGTACCCGGGAGGATTCGAACCTCTGGCCTTTGGAGTCGGAGTCCAACGCTCTATCCAGCTGAGCTACGGGTACAGGCTTGCCGCTTGCGCGCCACGAAACGATAGCGCCACCGGCAGGCAGCATGCGCTGCATGCGAAAGCATTATACCACGCTTTGCACGGATGGGCAAGGGGATTCTTGTACAGGGAGCGCAGGACCGGGGGCCGTTGCCCGGCATGACCCGGCCAGCGCCGGCGCTAACCCGGGGCAAATCGTTCCGCCGGCGGGGTGGCGGGACGCGGCGGCGGGCGGCGGCAGGGGCGGCTCACGGCTGGGGGATGGGCGGCGCTGCCCGGCGCAAAAATGGACCGCTACCGGGCGGTAAGCGGGGCGGCAGGGCGAGGCGGCAAATGCGCCGCGGAGGGCCTGCCGTGCGGCAAAGGGTCTGCCGGCCGGGCGGCGGCAGGGACGGCTCGCGGTGGGGGACTGGCGGCGCTTCACGGTGCAAAACGGCCCGCTGCCGGGCGGCCCTGCGCTGCGGCAAATGCGCTGCGGACGGCCTGCCGTGCGGCATGGGGCAAATGGGTTTCGCCTGCGAAAGCGGCGCCTCACGGCGCAAAAACGGCCTGCTGCCGGGCGGCCTTGCGATGCGGCAAACGCGCTGCGGACGGCCTGCCGTGTGGCAAAGGGTTCGCCTGTGGGAGCGGCTGCCCGGCGCGGTTTCCGGCAAGCGGGGTCGCTTCTCCGCTACAGGACGCGGCAGGGCGGGAGCGGACCGATCGCAGGCGGCCCAACGGCAGCAGCGCGTTGGCGACATAAAAATGGGCCGGGCCCGCACAACGGGCCCGGCCACCGGTCATTTTTCGTTTTCGTCCACGCGCGCCTTCGCGTCCGCAATCACGGACGGATCGGGGCGCTGGATGCCCGTTTCCGGGTCGCAATGCTCCTTGACGACCAGCAGGTTGGTCGCATAGGCCTGCGCGGGCGTCCCGCGGTCATGCTGTTCCACGGCGGTCACCTCCACGCCTATCCTGTGCGTCCCGCCGCCGTTTTATGCGCCGGTGCAGAGCCGCCCGCCTACCGTCCGCGCTCGCACTCATCGGCGAGCCGTCCATCCGCATACAGGCGCATCAGCCCTGTCTGCGCGCCGGTGGTGGTATAGGTGCACACGATCGGAATACCGCATACGCGCGCGGTAAGCGTATATCGCTGCTCCAGCGCGCCGCTCCAGCGGTCGTATACCTGCCCGTCCACAACGAGCGCCGTCTCCGTATCGCTGCGAAAGACCTCCAGATACAGGCCGGACTGCAAGGCCGAGAGCAATCGCTCTCCCCCGCCCTGGTACGCGCCAAGCGGCGTCTCGGGCATCGGCGGCGCGCTCGCAGGCGGTTGCTGCGTTGCAACGGGGCCGGTAGCCGCAGCCGCCGGTTCCGTCCCGGCAAAGGCCTCCGCCGTCTGCTCCGGCAACGCGCGCAGCCGATGCGCCGCCTGTACGCCGCGGATCAGATAATAGAGCACCCAGACGTGGTACAAAACCTCGATGCTGTTGGCAAGCAGATTGTCGGCGACCGCGACAAGCCACACGACTAAAAACGCGGTATCGCACACAAAGAGCACCAGGGCCGCCGTCATCCAGAGCGGATTGCGCTTGGAAAGCACATAGCACAGCGCGAACAGGCCGATGATCAACACGCTGATGAGCAGCCCCGCCGCTTTTTGCACCGCGTCGCCATTTGAAAACACGATGAACGCCAACTGCGGCGTTGCGGCGCTGAACTGGAACACGCGCCCCGTTTCCAACGCGATCATGGCGATGTTGACGCAGGTGAGCGCCGTCATGATGACCAGGTTGGCGCGCGCAATGGAAAACTGCTTTTGCAGACGGGTGCGCTCGTCCACCGGTCCTGCGGTTTGCTTCATCATCCTCTCTCCTCTCCCCTTTCCCGTGTACAAAAAAGCGGCGTCCGGCCCATAACCGGGCTCACACGCCGCTTTGTTCCGATGTTCAGACCAGTTCGAGGACGACCAGTTCCGCTGCGTCGCCCCTGCGCGGCCCGAGCTTGTACATGCGGGTATAGCCGCCGCGGCCTACCTCGCTGTTGCGCTTGTCATACTTGGGCGCGATATCGCGGAAGAGCTTCTCCACGACGGGGTGCGCGCGGTCCGCCGTGCGCTCCCGGTAGTCCGGCTTGCTCTCGCCCTTCTGCTTGGGCTCCGGCACATCGTACAGATACGCCATGATCATGCGGCGGGCATGGAGCTTGGACGGCTTGTCGACGATCTTCTCCACCATGACGATCTGCGACTTCTCGTTGCGCGTTTCCTTCTCGACGGTTTCGCTGTTGCTGTATTCCTTCACGGCCAGCGTGATCAGCTTCTCGGCGATGGAGCGAACCTCCTTGGCGCGCGCTTCGGTGGTCACGATCTTGCCGTTCCACAGGAGCGCCGTGGTGAGGTTGCGCAGCATTGCGGCGCGCTGGTCAGAGGCCCTGCCGAGCTTGCGGTTTGCCATGTCTTGGTTCCTCCTTATTCATCACTCGCGCGAAGCGACAGCCCCAGCGCGTTCAGTTTCTGCTGCACTTCCTCGAGGGACTTGCGTCCGAGGTTGCGCACCTTCATCATCTCTTCCTCGTCGCGCTGCACCAGCTCCTCCACGGTGTTGATGCCGGCGCGCTTGAGGCAGTTATAGGAGCGGACGGACAGGTCGAGATCCTCGATGTTCATCTCGAGAATCTTCTCCTTCTTGTTCTCCTCCTTCTCGACGAGGATCTCCACGCCCTGCACATGATCGGTCAGATTGATGAACAGCATCAGGTGCTCGGTCAGGATCTTGGCGGCAAGGCTCGCGGCCTCATCCGGCTTGATGCTCTCGTCCGTCCAGATCTCGAGCGTGAGCTTGTCGTAATCCGTGATTTGGCCCACACGCGTGTTCTCCACGGTGAAGTTCACCTTGGTGATCGGCGTGAAGATGGAGTCGATGGCGATCTCGCCGATGGGCATGTCGGACCGCTTGTTGCGCTCCACCGTGACATAGCCGCGGCCATGCTCGAGCGTCATCTCCATGTGCAGCTTTGCGCCTTCGTCCAGCGTTGCGATGTGCAGCTCCGGGTTGATGATCTCCACATCGGAGTCGGGCGTGATATCGCCCGCCGTCACCTCGCACTCGCCCTCCATATCGATCACGATCTTCTTCGGCCCGTCGCAGTGCAGCCGGCAGCAGAGCGCCTTGAGGTTGAGAACGATCTCCGTCACATCCTCCTTGACGCCCTCGATGGTCGAGAACTCATGCAGCACGCCATCGATGCGCACGGAGGTCACCGCCACGCCGGGCAGGCTGGAAAGCAGCACGCGGCGCATGGAATTGCCGAGGGTTGTACCGAATCCGCGCTCCAACGGCTCGACGACAAACCTGCCGTACCGATCCGTCATTTCCACACATTCGAGCTTGGGTTTTTCGATCTCTATCATATCATACCCTCCTTAGTCGTTAGTTGCCTGAAACAAGCCTCACGGCCGATTACCTGGAGTAGTACTCAACGATGAGATGCTCTTCGATCGTCAAGTCGATATCGTCGCGCTGCGGCAGGGCGACGACCTTGCCGGTGAGCTTCTCGGCGTCGAGCTCCAGCCACTTCGGAACGGTGCGGCTTGCGCCCTGCTCCTTGAGCGTCTTGAAGCATTCCACGTCGCCGCTCTTCTCGCGCACGGAGATGACGTCCCCCACCTTGACCTGATAGGAGGCGATGTCCACCTTCTTGCCGTTGACGCGGATGTGACCGTGCGTGACGAGCTGGCGCGCCATCGGGCGGGACTCGCCGAAGTTCAGCCGGTATGCGACGTTGTCCAGCCGGCACTCGAGCAGCGAGAGCATGTTGTCGCCGGTGACGCCGCGCATGTTCGCAGCCACTTCATAGTATTTCCGGAATTGCGACTCCAATACGCCATAGGCGCGGCGCACCTTCTGCTTCTCGCGCAGCTGGATGCCGTACTCGGACTGCTTGCGGCGGCCCTGGCCGTGCATGCCCGGGGGCGTGTGGCGCTTGGTGAGCGCGCACTTATCGGAATAGCAGCGGTCGCCCTTGAGGAAGAGCTTGGCGCCTTCGCGGCGGCACTGCCTGCAGACGGAACCTGTATATCTAGCCATTGCTGATTGCCTCCTTACACTCTTCTGCGCTTGGGCGGACGGCATCCGTTGTGCGGAATGGGGGTCACGTCCTTGATCATGTTGACCTCGAGGCCGGCGGTCTGCAGCGCGCGGATTGCCGCCTCACGGCCGGAGCCGGGCCCCTTCACATAGACCTCGACGGTGCGCAGGCCATGCTCCATCGCGGCGCGCGCGGCGGTCTCCGCCGCCATCTGCGACGCGAACGGCGTGGACTTCTTGCTGCCGCGGAAGCCCAGCGAACCTGCCGACGACCAGGAGATCGCGTTGCCCTGCAGGTCGGTGATGGTCACGAGCGTGTTGTTGAAGGAGGAACGAATGTGCGCGGCGCCGCGCTCGATGTTCTTCTTCTCACGACGCTTGCGGGTAGCCGTTTTCTTGATCTTTGCCTTAGCCATAGCTCGCTACCTCCTTACTTTCTCTTGCCGCTCTGGGTGCGCTTGGGCCCCTTGCGGGTTCTTGCATTCTGCTTCGTGCTCTGCCCGCGGACCGGCAGGCCCTTGCGGTGGCGCACGCCGCGATAGCAGCCGTTTTCGATCAGCCGCTTGATGTTCATGGAGACTTCACGGCGAAGATCGCCCTCCACCTTTACGTTGTGGTCAATATACTCTCTGAGCTTGTTGACATCGTTCTCGTCCAGGTCGCGCACGCGGATGTCGGGGTCGACGCCGGTTGCAGCGAGGATGCTCGAAGCGGTCCTGCGGCCGATCCCATAGATATAGGTCAGGCCGATCTCGATGCGCTTATCTCTCGGAAGATCTACGCCAGCAATACGTGCCATATCGTTTCCTTTACCTCCGTCAAAATTTCGGTTTCCGTTCTATTTTCATTCCGCCGGAAATGCGCCCTTCGCAGGCGCCAGCCGCTCCGGCAGATCGCCTTCGCAATCGCTCAGCCCTGCTTCTGCTTGTGCTTCGGGTTCTCGCAAATGATCATGATCCGCCCCTTGCGCTTGATGATCTTGCACTTCTCGCAAATCGGTTTCACAGACGGTCTGACTTTCATGGTCCTGCTCCTTTCCTGTTCTCTCAATTCTTGCCGCGCCACGTGATGCGGCCGCGGGTCAGATCATACGGGGACAGCTCCACCGTCACCTTGTCGCCGGGGAGGATGCGGATGAAGTTCATCCGGAGCTTCCCCGATATCGTTGCCAGTATCTTATGCCCGTTCTGCAGCTTGACCTCGAACATGGCGTTCGGGTGCGCTTCGGAAACGATGCCCTCCACCTCGATGACGTCCTGCTTTGACAAGCTATCCCTCCTGTTCTTCTCTGTCATACCCGAGCGCTGCAAGCCCCTTGCGGATATCCGCGTCGAGCAGGGCCGCCCCACCCGCAAGCTTTTCGGCAATCTCACCGGCAACGGCCGGTTCGATGCGCAGGTGCATGAGCTTCTTCTTCTTGGGCCGCGCGAGCCTGCGCGTCGCGCCGTCGCTGAGCAGCACATGCGCCTCGTCCACGACGCCGACGATCAGGAACGCGCGCCCGCGATCCCGTCCCGCCCGGGAAACGACCACCCTGCCGAGCACTGCGCGCGGATCCGTCATAACACGTCCTCCCCATGCAGCGTGAGCAGCAGCGGTTCGCCCTCCGTGATGGCGACGGTGTTCTCGTAATGTGCGGAGGGTCGTCCGTCCGCCGTTACGGTCGTCCAGCCATCCGGCTTTTGCAGGATGCGCGCCGTTCCCAGGTTGATCATCGGTTCAATGGCGATGGTCATGCCCGGCAACAGCCGCGGCCCGTGCCCCGCTGCGCCATAATTCGGCACGTCGGGCGGCTCGTGCATGTTGCGGCCGACGCCGTGCCCGATCATCTCGCGCACCACGCCGTACCCGTGCGCCTCCGCATGTGCCTGCACCGCGGCGGATATGTCCCCGATGCGACAGCCGGCACGCGCATACCGCAGCCCGGCATAAAAGCACTCGCGCGTTACGCGCACGAGCGTGCGCACCTCCTCCGGCACGCTGCCAATGCAGTAGGTGCGCGCCGCGTCGCCGTGAAAGCCGTTCAGATGCGCTCCTACATCCACCGAAAGGATGTCACCGTCCTGCAGACGGTACCGGCCGGGAATGCCGTGCACCACCTGTTCGTTGACGGAGGTGCAGATGCTCTTCGGGTATCCGTGATAATGCAGGAACGACGGCTGCGCGCCGCGGCTGCGAATGTACCGCTCCGCCTCCCGGTCAAGCTCCTCGGTGGTCACGCCCGGCGCCGCAAGCTCCCGGAGCAGGCGCAGCGTATCCTCCACCACGCGGCCGGCCTCATCCATGAGGCGCAGGTCCGCGCCGGTCTTGATCGTCATTGCGGTTCTCGACGTCGTCATGGGCGTTCGATGGCTTCCGCAATCGCTTCCGCCACGCGCTCGATGCTCTCGTCGCCGTTGACGGTGGCCAGCAGCCCGCGCGACGCATAATAGTCGATCAGCGGCTGCGTCTGCGCGGCATAGACGCGCAGTCGGTTGAGCACCGTCTCCTCCCGGTCGTCCTCACGCTGATACAGCGTGCCGCCGCATTTGTCGCAGGCGGCGTCCGGATGCGTGGAGACGTGGTAGGCAGCGCCGCACTCCGGGCACATGCGCCGGCCGCTGATGCGCGTCACAAGCCGCTCCTGCGGCACATCGATGTTCACGACCCGGTCGATTGAGCAGATGGCCGCCAGCGCGTCCGCCTGCGCGACCGTACGGGGAAACCCGTCGAACAGGAAGCCCCTTGCGCAGTCCGGTTCCGCGATGCGGTTTTGCACCATGCCGATGATGACCGAATCCGGCACCAGTTCGCCGCGGTTCATATAGCCCTGCGCCTGCTGACCGAGCGGCGTCCCCGCGCGCAGTTCCGCACGGAGCATGTCGCCGGTGCTGATGTGCGCAAGGCCATATCGCGCCGCAATGCGCTCCGCCTGCGTCCCCTTGCCCGCTCCCGGCGGGCCCAGGAAGATCAGTTTCATGCCGCGCTCCTTTCCCACCTCAGTTCAGGAAGCCCTTGTAATGCCGCATGAGCATATGGCTCTCCAACTGGTCGGTCGTCTCCAGCGCCACGCTGACCATGATCAGCACGCTCGTCGCGCCAAACGTGGACGTCTGGCCGAGCTGCGTCATGGCGATCGTCGGCAGGATGGCGATGACCGCGAGGAACAGCGAACCGAACAGCGTCAGACGCCCGCTGATCTTGGCCAGATAATCGCTCGTAGGCCGCCCCGGGCGCAGGCCCGGGATAAAGCCGCCGTTCTGCTGCAGGTTCTTCGACATCTCGATCGGGTTGAACGTGATCGAGGAGTAGAAGTACCCGAAGCCGACGATCAGCAGCGCATACACCACAAAGTACACGACCGAATTCGCGCCGAGATACTTGATGTAGAACTGATAGAACCCGCCGCTCGGCCAGAAC
>CDZF01016856.1_pt1 | contig 41098 bp, 32 predicted proteins | sample 557591 | NCBI WGS metagenome assembly CDZF01 (sample SAMEA3182093, study PRJEB8094) | gut metagenome | biome: human; feature: gut; material: Stool; isolation source: human stools | place: Canada | collected 2012-02-04
AGATACAGGACAGACTGAACAAGAGAACGATATATGCTTTCTGCAGTTTCATACACCTACGATCGGAAAATGCAAAGATAGAAACAATACCGTTCTCGCACCGCCCGAAAAATCTCCCGAAACCATTTACCGGGACAAAACAAAAGTCACCGGCTGACAGCCGGTGACTTCCCATCCGTACATTCGGCGAATAACGCGGAGAGAGAGGGATTCGAACCCTAGGTACAGTTGCCCGTACACCGCATTTCGAGTGCGGCCCGATCGACCACTCCGGCATCTCTCCAGACTTGGAACGGGGGAATATCCCCGATTTTGCGGGTACAAATATAGGGATATATTTCCGAATTTTCCTAATCTGTGCCGAATATTCTTCTCTTTTTTCCTTTTTCGGAGACGGTTTTGCACTCTTTACGTCCGAAACGATAACGGAATCCGTACGAAGTATCCGGCAAAACCGCCCCTCGGCCCTTCCCGGCACGCCGTTTGCCCCGTAAACGTCCGCAGGGTCCGGAACCTTCTTCGCTGCCCGGGCTGAACCAACCGAATCAAAACGCACGCATGATATGTTCACAGGTACCGACATCATCCATTTTCTGCAGGAAAACCCGGCGCTTCCCGTATTTCTGACGGTGGCGATCGGATTCTGGATCGGCAAATTCCGTTACAAAAGCTTTTCGCTCGGCACAGTCACCAGCGTCCTGCTGGTGGGCGTCGTAGTGGGACAGATGAAAATCGACATTCCGGAACCGGCCAAGACCCTCTTTTTCATGCTTTTTCTCTTTGCGGTAGGGTATGCCGTAGGCCCCCAGTTTTTCCGGGGGCTGAAAAAGGACGGACTGCCCCAGGTCGGATTCGCCGTCGTAGTCTGCCTGCTCTGCCTTTTTTCAGTCTGGCTCAGCGCGAAAATCATGGGATATAATGCGGCGCAGGCAGCCGGACTGCTGGCCGGATCGCAGACCATGTCGGCTGCCATCGGGGCAGCGACCGACACGATCGGGGAACTTCAGGGAGGCGACCGCATCGACCTGAGCACCATGCCCGTCTGCTATGCGGTCACTTATATATTCGGCACGGCCGGGTCGGCCTGGATTCTCAGTTCGATCGGTCCGAAACTGCTGGGCGGAGTAGCCAAAGTCAAGGAAGCGGCACGCGAACTCGAGGCCAAGATGGGACAGGACCTGAGTATCACCCCCGGATTCGACCCGGCCGCCCGGGCGGTGGTCTTCCGGGCCTTCAGCGCCGACAATCCGTGGTTCGAAGGAGGGAAAACCGTCAAGGAGTTCGAAACCTACGTGGCTGCACAGGGGAAACGGCTCTTCGTGGAGAGGGTCCGCCAGCGGGGAACGATCCGGGAAGTCTCTCCGCGCCTGAGAATCTATCCGAAAGACGAGATCGTCGTCAGCGGACGCCGCCAGTATGTGATCGAGGAGGAGACCTGGATCGGACATGAAGTCGAAGACGCCGATCTGGTCAACTTCGCCGTGGAAAACCTGCCCGTAGTGGTCAACCGCAAGGGCGCGGCGGGACAGACCGTCCGTTCCGTCCTGGGCAAACGGTACATGCACGGAGTGAGTATCCGCAGCATCCGCCGGGCCGGAGTCAAGATACCCGTATTGGGAGAAAACAAACTGGATACGGGTGACCGGGTGACGCTCGTCGGATTGAAACAGGACGTAGACCGGGCAGCGGAAAATCTCGGATTCGCCGATCCGGTGTCCGAAAAGACAGGCATGACACTGCTCGGGCTGGCCATATTTCTGGGCGGTCTCATATTCGGCTGGCTGCTGGTGACACGTATCGGTTCCGTCCCGCTCAGCCTCACCGTGAGCGGCGGCGTACTGATCGCGGGACTGGTCTGCGGCTGGCTCCGTTCGAAGCGGCCTACGCTGGGCGGCATTCCCGATTCGGCCGTATGGCTGCTCAACAATGCCGGACTGAACGTCTTCATCGCCATCGTAGGTATCAGCACGGGCCCCAGTTTCGTAAAGGGTTTCCAGGAAGTGGGCTGGAGCCTGTTTCTCGTGGGAGCTTTCGCCACTTCGCTGCCCTTGATCGGCGGTATCCTGATCGGGCGGTACCTGTTCCGCTTCAATCCGGCCCTCACACTGGGCTGCGTGGCGGGATCGCGGACCACGACGGCCGCATTGGGTGCCGTGGAAGAGACCATCGAAAGCGACGTTCCGGCCATGGGATATACCATCACCTACGCCATCGGCAACACACTGCTGATCATCTGGGGTGTCGTGATCGTCCTGCTGATCGCATAGACGAAGCACCGGACGGAGAAGCCGCGGTCCGGAAACCGCATGCACCTCTTCCCCAAAAAGCGGTTCAGTTCGACACGTCCGTCTCTCCGCCATCGCGCGCCATACCCTCTTTCGGCGCGACGTAAAATCCTTTGCCGGGCGTCCACTCCACACAGAAAAGATCGTCCGGCCCTCCGTATCCCAACTTCTTCAGACTCTTTTCGAGCCACGCCCGATCCTTCCCCGCGTTTTCGAGCGAACTTTCCAGTACGGACCCGTTGTTGACCAACAGGAAGGATTCCGAAATGTTGTGTTTCACCGACACGGTCAGCTTACCGTTCGTTTCGAAACGGACATCCTCCACATCGAACATCGAAAATATCCCGTTCTCCCGGAGAAGCGTGCGGAACTGTTCCATCTCCAACCCGTTGCGTTTGAACTCCTTCAGGTTCAGCTGTCCGCGCCGGACGATCAGCACGGTGTCTCCCTTGACCAGCCGCCGCCACACCCTGAAACGCAACAGATAACGGATCAGCATATTGACCACCGTCCAGACGGCGAGAGCGAACACCATGTACCAGACCGACAGGTCGGGATTGTAAACGACTCCGCCCACCAGCGCCCCCAATACGAAGGCGTTCACCGAGTCGAGCGGCGTGAGCTGGGCCATCTGCGTCTTGCCGGAGATACGCAGGAAAAAGAGCACGCCCATCATGCCCACGATAATTTTAACGGCAATGCCGAGAACCATCATACGCGATACGGATATATTCCCGTCGCATGTACAGAAAGAATCGTGCCGCAACCGTACACGGGAACTACCAGCGCGTCTGCTGCCGGCGCATCTCCCTGCGCAGTTCGGCATGTCGCCCCCCGGTGAGCCTGTCCAGCAGGGCATGGAAGCGGGGCCCGTGGTTATGATGCACGGTGTGGCAGAGTTCGTGGATGATGATGTAATCGACCAGGTAGTCCGGAAGCCTCATCAGATGGATACTGAGTGAAAGATCGTTCCGGGAAGAGCAGCTGCCCCATTTGCTGACAGTGTTGCGCACTGACACGCTCCGGTACTTCAACCCGTACCGCTCGGCCAGCTGGCGGGTCCGCTCGGGCAGGATCGCCTTCGCCTCGGCCCGCCACGCCTCTTCGATCCCGGTTCGGACAGCCTTCTGTACCGGGTCGGACTCCCAACGCAGATCGGCCGGATAAGCCACGCACACACGATCGGCCGTCACACGCACGGTGATCTTCTCCGCCTCTCCCGGAAACAGCGACAATTCGTGCCATCTCGTCCGGAAAGGCATGCCCACGGGATCGGCCGGATACTTTTCGGCCAGCCGCATCCGGGTACGCTCCACCCACTCGGCCCGTTCATCCAGAAAACGAATCGCCTCTGCCAGCGGCACGCTGCAGGGCAGCGACAAACGCACCGCTCCCGGAGGGCGCACGCTGATCGAAATACGCGTGGCCCGCCGTGTCTGCGACACGGTCACTTCTCCGAGCCGGGGATGTGCGATCACCGATTTCATACGAACCGCCGCCGAACCCTTTTCCGATCCACTACTCCCGGGTCAGTTCCCGCTCGGCCTCTTCCACCCGTTCGAACCCGAACTGCCCGAGCAGATTATCCATCAGAGCGGCGATACGGTCGTTGCACAGATTGCCGATACTTCCCTCGTGCGTATGGTGCACCTGTTTCGAGGGCGAGAATTCGCCTTTTTCGATCGAAAGTCCCACCTGGCGGTAAGCCTCCCGGAACGGCACACCGCTCAGAGCCAGATTGTTGACCGTTTCCACACTGAAAAGGTAGTCGTATTTCGGATCGTCCAGAATATGTTCCTTCACGGAAACGTGTTCCAACATGTAGCGGGCCATGTGCAGCATGTCGTGCATCTGGTCGAGCGCAGGGAAGAGCACCTCCTTGAGCAACTGGAGGTCCCGGTTGTACCCCAGCGGCAGATTGGCCGTCAGCAGGGCGATCTGGCCGGGAAGCGACTGGATCAGATTGGCCCGGCCGCGCATGATCTCCCACACGTCGGGATTCTTCTTGTGAGGCATGATGCTCGATCCGGTGGTCAGTTCGGGCGGATAGGAGATGAACCCGAAGTTCTGGTTCAGGAACATCGTGTTGTCCATCGCCAGCCGCCCCAGGGTAGCGGCCACCGAGGAGAGGGCCTGCGCCACGATCCGCTCCGTCTTCCCCCGCCCCATCTGGGCATACACCACATTATAGTCGAGCGAATCGAACCCGAGCAGACGGGTGGTCATCGTCCGGTCGAGGGGAAACGAAGAGCCGTAACCGGCCGCCGAGCCCAGCGGATTGCGGTTGCACACCCTCCATGCCGCTAGCAGCAGCTGCACATCGTCCACCAGGCTCTCGGCATAGGCCCCGAACCAAAGCCCGAACGACGAGGGCATCGCAATCTGAAGATGGGTGTAACCCGGCATCAGCACGTCCTTGTGTTTTTCGGAGAGCCCCTGCAAGGTGTCGAACAGCGCACGGATCTCCCCGGCGAGGGTGATGATCTCCCGCCGCAGGAAGATACGCAGATCGACCAGCACCTGATCGTTACGCGAACGCCCGCTGTGAATCTTCTTTCCGGCCTCGCCCAAGCGCCGGGTCAGCAGAAACTCCACCTGCGAATGTACGTCCTCCACGCCCTCTTCGATCGTAAAGTTCCCGGCCCCGATCTCCCGGTAGATCTCCTTCAGTCCGCGCTGCACGTCCTCCAGTTCCGCGGGCGTAAGCAACCCGATCTTTTCCAGCATGCGGGTATGGGCCAGCGAACCGAGCACGTCGGCACCGGCCAGTTTGATATCCATTTCGCGGTCGAGCCCCACGGTGAAGCGATCCACCTCCGCGCTCGCATCCGTATTCTTCTGCCAAAGTTTCATCTTTCGTTCGGTTTTTCGTTCCGGTTATACTATGCGTTCCAATATTCCGATATAAAGTCCGATCCCCTCCCTGATTTCGGACAGGTGCACATACTCGTCCGCACTGTGCGAACGGGCGCTGTCGCCGACACCCAGCTTCAGCGAAGGTACGTCCAGCAGCGCCTGGTCCGACGTGGTGGGCGAACCGTAAGTGGTCCGTCCGAGCGCCAGTCCGGCCTGCACCACGGGATGCGACGGGTCGATCGACGAGGGCTTGAGCCGAGTGGAACGGGGAATCACGTCGCAGGAGACATGCCTGCGTATCTCGTCGATCACCTCCTCGTTCGTGTAACGGTCGGTCACCCGGATATCCACCGTAAAGCGACATTCGGCAGGCACCACATTGTGCTGCGACCCGGCATTGATAATGGTCACGGTCATCTTCACCGCCCCGAACAGATCGCTCTCCTTCGGAAAACGGAACGTACGGAACCACTCGATGTCCGGCAAAGCGCGGTAAATGGCATTGTCGCCCTCCTCCCGGGCGGCATGTCCCGCCCGGCCGCGGGCCACGCAGTCGATCACCACCAGCCCCCGTTCAGCGATGGCCAGCTGCATCTGCGTCGGTTCGCCCACGATGGCGAAGTCGATCGGCCCCAAATGGGGGATCACCGCCTCCAGACCGTTGCTTCCGCTGTTCTCCTCCTCGGCCGTAATCGCCACGACCAGGTTGTATTTCAAATCCTTCCGGTCATAAAAATGGCGGAATGCAGCCAGCAGGGACACCCCGCTCGCCCCGGCATCGTTGCTGCCCAGCCCGTACAGACGGTCGCCCTCCACCCCTGGAATGAACGGGTCGCGCGTATAGGCGGGATTGGGTTTCACCGTATCGTGATGCGAATTGAGCAGAATGGTCGGTTTCGCCGGATCGTACCAGCGGTTACGGGCCCACACGTTATTGTGCAGACGCTCCACGGGAATTCCCCGCGAGGAGAGAAAACCCGCAATCAGTTCGGCCGTTCCGGCCTCCTCGCGGCTGACCGAGGGGATAGCGACCATCCCTTTGAGCAGTTCCACCGCCTCTGTGTACAACATCTCCTGTTCCATATCTCCCGTTTTTGTCGCCGTCTTCCGGCTATTTGTCCTGTATCCGCTGCCGAACCGTCTCGAACAGCATCACCGCGGCGGCGGCAGAGACGTTCAGCGATTCGATCGTTCCCGCGACGGGAATGGCCAGCCGCATGTCGCACAATTTGAGCACCTCCTTCGAAATGCCCGTATCTTCGCTGCCCATCACGATCGCCACGGGTCCCGTCAGGTCGGCCCCGAACAGAAGCGTATCGCTCTTTTCGGTAGCGGCCACGATTTTCAATCCCCCGTTTCTGAGCGCCATCAGCGTATTGCGGATACTGCCCACCCGGCACACGGGAATCCGGCTGAGCGCCCCGGCCGAACTTTTCACCGCCTCGGCGTTCACGGGTGCCATGTTCTTCACCGGCACCACCAGTGCGTGGGCCCCGGCACACTCGGCACTGCGGGCGATCGCCCCGAAATTGCGTACGTCCGTCACCCCGTCGAAAACCACGACCAGCGGAACCCCGCCTTCCGGAACCGCAGCCAGCACCTCGTTCAGGTCGGCATACTCGACAGCCGCGATACGGGCCACCACTCCCTGGTGATTGCCCCGTGTCAGGCGATTCAGTTTCTCCACGGGCACCTCCTGCATGGCGAGGCGCCGGCTTCGGCATATCTCGCGCAACTCTCCGAGCAACTGTCCCTCCGCCCCCTTTCTGAAATAGATCTTCTCGATCGCACGGCCCGCCTCGATCGCTTCGAGTACCGGACGAATGCCGAAAACAATATCTTCCATAGCGATTATTTAATCATGTGTCGTATCGTTCGTTCCGCCTGGAGAGCACAGCGCTCCGGCAGGGCGAACCGTTCAACCCCAATATAATATTTTCATCTCAGACCTGTTCCGTCAGCAGATCGAGTTCGTAGTTGAGCTTCTCCCAATCGTGCATCCGTGCAGCCAGCGTCTGTTTCAGACCGTTGTAGGTTTCGAACACGGAAGGATCGCCGAGGTCGATGCCGTTGGCGGCCGGATCGGCCATCCTACGGTCCCATTCTGCGATCTCCGCCTCCAGTTCCGAAATGCGGGCCTCCACCCGGTCGATTTCGTTCTTCGTCTTGCGCACGGCCCGTTCGGCCTCCTTCCTTTGCTGATAATCCTGTTTGCTCTGGACCTTTTTCCGGGGCATCTCGGCCGGAGCCTCCGCCTTTTTGATCTCCACGTCGCGGAGCGACTCCAGTTTGCGCTTCTCCAGAAAATAGTAGATTCCGCCCAAATACTCCTTCACGGCACCGTCGCGGAATTCGTAGACCTTGTTCACCAGCCCGTCGAGAAATTCACGGTCGTGGGAGACCACGATCACCGTGCCGTCGTATTTCATCAGCGCATTCTTCAGAATATCCTTCGAACGCATGTCCATGTGGTTGGTCGGCTCGTCGAGGATCAGCAGGTTATAGGGTTCCAGCATGAGCCGCGCCATGGCCAGCCGCGAACGCTCGCCGCCGGAGAGCACCTTCACCTTCTTGTCGATCTCCTCGCCCCGGAAAAGGAAAGCGCCCAGAATATCGCGCAGACGGGTCCGGATATCGCCGACGGCCACCCGGTCGAGCGTGTCGAACACCGTGAATTCGCCCTCCATCAGATCGTCCTGATTCTGGGCAAAATAGCCTATATTGACATTGTAACCTACACGGACCATACCCTCGGTGGGTTCCAGCTCCCCGGTCAGCATCCGCACGAACGTGGTCTTTCCTTCGCCGTTACGGCCCACCAACGCCACCTTCTCTCCGCGCTCGATATGGAAATTGGCTCCGCTGAAGACCCGTTTCGGGCCGAAACTCTTGCCCGCATCCTTCACCTCGGCCACCACCTGTCCCGAACGGGGAGCAGGTGGGAACTTGATGTTGAGCGTCGCCACATCCTCCTCGTCGATCTCGATCCGCTCGATCTTTTCCAACTGCTTGATACGCGACTGCACCTGGTTCGACTTGGTCGGCTTGTAGCGGAAACGTTCGATGAAGTTCTCCGTGTCCTCGATCATCTTCTGCTGGTTGTTGTAGGCAGCGATCTGCTGCTCGCGCCGTTCGCGCCGCAACTCCACGAATTTGCTGTACGGCACCTTATAGTCGTACACCTTGCCCAGCGAAAGTTCGATCGTGCGGGTGGTCACATTGTCGAGAAAGGCCCGGTCGTGCGAAATGAGCAGGACGGCACCGTTGTACTCCTTCAGGTAACTCTCCAGCCACTGGATACTTTCGATGTCGAGGTGGTTGGTCGGCTCGTCGAGCAGGAAGACCGAAGGTCTCCGCAACAGGAGTTTCGCCAGCTCGATCCGCATCCGCCAGCCGCCGCTGAACTCCCGCGTGGGACGACCGAAATCCTCCCGCCGGAAACCGAGCCCCAGCAGCGTCTTTTCGATCTCAGCCTCGCGGTTGTCGCCCCCGAGGATATGGTAACGGTCGGTCGCATCGTTGAGACGGTGCAACAGGCGGGCATACTCCTCGCTCTCGTAATCGGTACGTACCGTGATCTCCTCCGTGATACGGGCGATCTCGGCTTCCAGTTCGTTCACCTCCCGGAAAGCGGAAGCGGTCTCCTCCGCCAGTGTCGTGGTGTCGAACACCTTCATCTGCTGGGGCAGATAACCCAGCGTGCAGTCCCCGTTCCGGGTGACCGCTCCCGACGTGGCCGGCTGCTCGCCGATGAGCACCTTGAGCAGGGTGGATTTCCCCGCCCCGTTCTTTCCCACCAGACCGATCCGGTCCTTGGGGTTTATCAGAAAGGATATGTCGTTGAATAGGTTCTGACCGCCGAAACTCACGGTCAGGTTTTCCACTGAAATCATACGTTTTACTTCGCTTCCAACATGTTTACGATCGTCGCCTCCGGATCGGGCGAACGGAAAATGGCGCTTCCGGCCACCAGTACGTCGCATCCCGCAGCAAAGAGCATCCCGGCATTGTCGGGCCCCACCCCTCCGTCGATCTCGATCAGGGTGGAAAATCCGCCCCCGTCGATCATGCTTCTCAGCCTCTTCACCTTCTCCACGCTGCCCCCGATGAAACTCTGGCCGCCGAACCCCGGCTCCACGCTCATCACCAGCACCAGGTCGAGCATCGGCAGCCACTGTTCGACCGTCTCCACCGGCGTGGCGGGTTTGATCGAAATACCGGCCTTGACCCCGGCCTGCCGGATCATCTCGATACACGCCTGCGGATCGGAGGTCGCCTCCGCATGGAAGGTGATCAGATCGGCCCCGGCTTCCGCGAACCGTTTCACGTACCGTTCCGGCTCGACGATCATCAGATGCACGTCCATGAACTTGTCGGAGGCGGCGTCGATCGCCTTGAGTACCGGGAAGCCGAACGAGATGTTGGGCACGAAGACGCCGTCCATCACGTCGATGTGAATCCATTCGGCCCGGCTGCGGTCGATCATCCGCGTATCGCGGTCCAGATGGCCGAAATCGGCGGAGAGCATCGAGGGGGATATGATTCTGTTCATAAAAATCCGGTTTAGACAGATTACAGACAAAGGTACGCGATTTTTCTCGAAATTTATGCCTAATTTTGTTCGGATAACCTATTTTAACCATGACCACCGCACTCACCGTGTTCTGCACGGCATTTTTCATCGCCTGCATCGCCCTGTCGGCCGCTCTCGTCTCCCTTCGCAGGAAGAACGCGGGCCTCGCCGTCTCCCGCGACGAAGCATCCGCCCGGGCCCTTTCGCTCGAAAGCCAGCTGAACGAAACCCGCAGCCGGGCCGAATCGCTCGCCGCATCGGAGACCCGGTTGCAGGAACAGGTCCGGACGCTGATCGCCCGCCACACCGAGGCTCAGGTGCGGCTGGACACCCTACGGGCCAAAGCCGAAAGCGACCGGGAGGAGCTGGAAAAATTACAGGCCTCGTTCCGGGCGGAATTCCGCAACCTGGCCAACGACATTCTGGAGGAGAAGAGCAGACAGTTCAAACAGACGAGCCGCGAGTCGATGGAGGCCCTGCTCAAGCCGTTCGGCGATTCGATCACCGAGTTCAAGAGCCGGGTGGAAGCCATCTACTCCGACGAGAACCAACAACGGGGCGCCCTCAAAAACGAAATCCGCAACCTGCTCGACCTCAACCGCCGCATTACCGAAGAGACGACCAACCTGACCAACGCCCTGAAAGGAAACAGCAAAGTGCAGGGAGACTGGGGTGAGATGATTCTCGAAACCATTCTGGAGAGTTCGAACCTCGTGAACGGCATCCACTACACCACCCAGCAGAACTTCAAGGACGAAGAGGGAAACAATCTGCGTCCGGACGTCGTGCTGAACCTGCCCGACAGCAAGCAAATCGTGATCGACTCGAAAGTTTCACTCACGGCCTTCGTGAATTACGTCCATGCGGACGATGCCTCCGAACGGGACAAGGCGATGAAGGAGCACCTGCGTTCGGTGCGCGCCCACGTGGACGAGTTGGGATGCAAAAGCTACCAGTCGCTGGTCAATTCGCCCGATTTCGTCATCATGTTCATCCCCAACGAACCGGCCTTTCTGGCCGCTCTCCAGGGCGACCCGTCGATCTGGGGCGACGCCTATCGCCGGAAGGTCATCATCAGCAGCCCGACCAATCTGTTCGCCCTGCTCAAAATCGTGGACGACCTCTGGAAACGCGACAACCAGAGCAAAAACGCACTGGCCATCGCCCGCGAGGGAGCCAATCTGTACGACAAATTCGTGGGCTTCGCAGAGACCCTGCTCGACATCGGAAAGAACCTCGACACCGCTTCCCGCAACTACGAGAAGGCGATGGGGCAACTCAAAACCGGCAAGGGCAATCTGATCGCCCGCAGCGAAAAACTGCGGGAAATGGGGGTAAAAGCGACGAAAAGCCTCCCCTCCGCACTGAACGATTACGAAGAGGACTCGCTGAAGATAGAGTGACCGACTTTCCCTGAACGCACCGGTCGCAACGATTCCATTTCCGGAGCAACGTCATCACCAACCGTACCGGATTGATACAATCTCTCACTCCCCCAGGAAAAAGAAGCGATGTCCCAACCGGCCAAGTCCTCCGGAAACTATGCGGCGCTTTTCAGTAACTCCGCCTGCAACTGGGCCGTGGAGAGGTTCGAATGCATTTCGCCGTTCCGGGCGACCGAGATATGCCCCGTCTCTTCGGAGACCACCACCACCAGCGCATCGCACACTTCGCTCACACCCAGCGCAGCCCGATGGCGCATCCCGTAAGAGACGGGGACCTCCTGTTGGGTGGAGGGAAGAACACACTTGGCCGCGACAATCCGGCCGTCGTTGATGATGACGGCCCCGTCATGGAGCGGCGAATTTTTGAAGAAGATGTTTTTCAGCAGGGACGAGGAGATTCTCGCGTCGATGGAAATACCCGTCTCCGCAATGACCGACAGGTCGCTCTTCTGCTGGATGACGATCAGGGCCCCGGTTTTCGTATCTGACATGTCGCCGCACGCCTTAACGATGGGGCTCACGTATTCCAGATGGTCGTTGTGATACTCGTGCATGTCGAACAGCCGTCCCAGAAACGAATCCCTGTGCTGGTTGCTGCGCGTACCGATCAGGTGGAGGAACCGCCGTATCTCGGGCTGGAACACCACGATCAGGGCGATGACGCCCACCCCGATGATATGCCCCAGAATAGCGGATAACAGCTCCATATTGAGCGCCTTGACCACCACCCAAAGCAGGTAGATCAACAGGATTCCCGTAAGAATACTCGGCGTGTGCGTGCCTTTGGTTACCTTGTAAAGGTAATACATGATCGTCGCCACCACCACGATGTCGATGACGTCGATCACTGTTATCTGGATAAAGTCCATATAAATTTCGGTAAGCGTTGGGCAAATATACGAATTAATCTCGATAACCGGGCAAAAAAAGGGGACACTCCTCTTATGGAATGTCCCCGTATTCGGCATTCGGAATGATTTACGCCTTGACGGCCTTCGCCTCTTTGCGGCGGATCATATCGTAGGCTATCGGCGTTGCGATGAAGACCGAAGAGTAGGTACCCACGATCACACCGAACATCAGCGCGAAGACGAACCCGCGGATCACCTCGCCTCCGAAGAGGAAGATGGCCAGCAACACGACGATGGTCGTACCCGACGTATTCATCGTACGGGCCAGCGTGGTGTTGATCGCCGCGTTGATATTGTTCTTTATATTCATTTTCGGATAGAGCGTCTGGTACTCGCGGATACGGTCGAAGATCACCACCTTGTCGTTGATCGAATAACCGATGATGGTCAAGATCGCGGCAATGAACGACTGGTCCACCTCCAGGTTGAACGGCATGAATCCATGCAGCAGAGAGAAGATACCGATCGTCAGGAACGCATCGTGCCCCAGCGAGATCACGCTACCCATACCCCACTGCCAGCGCTTGAAACGGAACACGATATAGAGCCCGATGGCCAGCAGAGAGAAAATCACGGCGATGATGGCGTTGACCTTGATGTCGTGCGCAACGCTCGGTCCCACCTTGTCGGCCGAGATGATACCGTAAGGATTGGTGGCCGTGGTGGCGAACTCCTCGAACGTAACGGGCGTAACGAACAGGGAACCCAGCGACTTGTAGAGCAGACCCTCTACCTTGGCGGTAGCGTCCTGGCTCTGGTCGTCGAACATGTACTGCGTCACGATACGCATCTGGTTCTCGGGACCGAACTGTTTCACCTCGAAACTCTTGGTCGCATCGTCGCCCTCTTCCTGTGCGAAGCCCTCCTCCAGAGCCGAACGCACCTGATTGGCCGTCACGTTCTGGTCGAAACGCACGACGAAAGCACGGCCTCCGGAGAAGTCCACGCCGTAATTCAGTCCGCGCGTAAAGAGCGATACCAGCGAAACCAGCACCAGCGCACCCGAAATGATGTAGGAGAACTTACGCTTGTCGATGAAGTTGATATGCGTATTGGCGAGGAAATTCACCGTCAGTTTGTTCGAGAAACGGATGTTCACACCCTTTTCCAGCATGGCCACGAAGATCAGACGGGTGATGAAGATCGCCGTAAAGAGCGAGGTGATGATACCGATGATCAGCGTCGTGGCGAAGCCCTGTACGGGACCCGTTCCGAAGATGAAGAGCACGATACCCGTCAGCAGCGTAGTGACGTTACCGTCGATAATGGCCGAATAGGCGTTCTTGAATCCGTCGGCGATCGAAAGGCTCAGCCCCTTGCCGGCCTTGATCTCCTCCTTGACGCGTTCGTAGATAATCACGTTCGCATCCACGGCCATACCCATGGTCAGCACGATACCGGCCAGACCGGGCAGGGTCAGCACGGCCCCGAACGAGGTGAGCACGCCGAACAGGAAGAAGAGGTTGGTCACCAGTGCGATATTGGCCACCAGACCCGCCGTGTTATAGAAGAAGAGCATGTAGAGCAACACCAGAACGAAAGCGATCACGAAGGACATCATACCCGCATTGATCGACTCCTGACCCAGCGAAGGACCTACCACCGTATCCTGGATGATACGTGCGGGAGCAGGCAGTTTGCCCGACCGCAGCACATTGGCGAGGTCCTTCGCCTCCTGGATGGTGAAATTGCCCGTGATCGACGAACGGCCGCCGGCGATGGCTCCGTTCACACGCGGGGCGGAATAGACATAACCGTCCAGCACGATGGCGATGCAACTTCCCACGTTATCGGCGGTCAGACGCTCCCAGATACGGGCTCCGGTACCGTTCATCACCATCGACACCTCGGCCGTGGCAGCCTGCTGCTGATAGTCCTCCTTAGCCTCGACGACGACGCCACCGTCCAGCGGAGCCTTTCCGTCGCGCGTGTTAGCCTTGATCGCATAGAGTTCGAAAATATTGCCGGCGGCATCCACCGGTTTCACGCCCCACAGCAACTTGATGTCGCGCGGAAGGATGGCTCGCACGGCCGGCAGGCCCAGATATGCGTTCACGGCAGCCGTATCCGCAGCCAGCGCATGGCCGATCACCGGACCCTGTCCGATCTGTCCGCTCTGCGGATCGGCGATCGGGCTCATCTTGGCATACAGGGGATACATCGCGGCGATATCCTCCTGCCCTTTCAGCGAATCGGAGGCACCCTGGTCCATCTGGGCCAGCAGCTCCACACTCTCGGTGGTGTCACCGGACTGCACCGTCTCGGTCTCCTCCACCGTCACCTCTTCCGCCCGGGCGGGGGCCACAGCTTTCTGGGCCTCCTGGTATTCACGGATGATCTGGTTGGCCTGATTCAGCAGGGGATAGATCTCCGTATTGTCGTACGTGGCCCAGAACTCCAGCGAGGCGGTTCCCTGCAACAGTTTGCGCACGCGCTCGGGCTCCTTGATACCGGGAAGCTCGACCAGAATACGGCCCGAATTCTCCAAACGCTGGATATTGGGCTGCGTCACACCGAAACGGTCGATACGGTTGCGCAGCACATTGAACGAGTTCTCGATGGCACCCTCGGTCTGTTCACGGAGCACCCTCACCACTTCGGCATTGGTGCTGTTGGCCGTAATCCCCTCCCGCAACTCGGGCGTATTGAAGATATACGCCAGACGGCCGCCGCCGGAGAGCTGCTCGTAGGCACGGGCGAAAAGGGTGATATAATCGTCGGTACTGTTCTTCTGATCCTCGCGGGCCTGGGCGAGCGCCTGGTTGAAGATCGGGTCCTTGCTGTCGTTGGACAGGGCACGGACCACATCTTCCACGGCGATCTCCAGCATGACGTTCATACCGCCCCGAAGGTCGAGTCCCAGGTTAATCTCCTTCTCCTTACACTCCTTGTAGTTGAATTTGATAAAACCCAGATTGTAAACCGTCTGCGACTTCACGGAGTCCAGATAGGCCTGTTCCCTGGCCGCATCGCCTCCGGCGTAGGCAGCCGCTTTACGTTCGACCCGCTGGGTCACGAACGTGAAGGAGAGCTGGTAAGCGCAGGCGATGGCCAGTACGATTGCCAACAGTTTAAGTGCACCTTTGTTCTGCATGTCGAAATGTTTATTTTGAAATTATTTAAGTTTAGCAGTCCGTTAGAGCGCAAAAGTATATATTTTTTTGCGAAATACAATATAAATGCGACAGAAATAAGAGCGGCCCCAGCATAAATTCAACGGCACGGAAACGCACCGGGAGCCCCCGTACGCCCGGCTTCCGTACGGCGTACGGCAAAGAAAAGCCGGCCCCGAAAAGGCCGGCCGGAAACCCGTCCTTCCGTCAGGGCATATACCGGTTCACGAAATCCCCGACCCGCCGCCCGTACTCTGCCGGATCGTTCCAATAGGCCCGGGCATGGACCACTCCGGGCACGATCCACAACTCCTTGTCTCCGGGTTTGGCGTCGTACAGCGGATAGACCATGCGGGTGGGAACGAACGTATCGCGGTCGCCGTGGATGAACAGCATGGGGCGTTCGCACCGGGCCACCTGCCGCAAGGCGGAGGCCTCACGGAACCCCCACCCCTCCCGCAGCCGGCAGTACAGATCGGCCGTATAGAGCAGGGGAAAGGCGGGCAGATGAAAACGACCTTTCAGTTCGCTCCCGAACTCGTCCCACACGGACGTATAGCCGCAGTCTTCCACGAAACAGCGGACATTCCCGGGCAGTTCCTCCCCCGAGGTCATCATCGTCGTGGCGGCCCCCATAGAAATGCCGTGCATCACAATCCGGCTGTCGCGGCCGAAACGGGAGAGGATCACCCCGATCCAACGCTTCATGTCCTCCCGGTCTTTCCAGCCCATGCAGACATACTTTCCTTCACTCGTCCCGTGGGCCCGCAAATCCGGAAGCAGAACGTTGCATCCCAGTCCCTTGTTGTACATATACCCGAGCATCAGCATGCTCATAGCATTGTCCTGATAGCCGTGCACGAGCAGGGCCGCGCGGTCGGTCGGCCGGGGTGCGGCGATGTAGAAGGCATGCAGCCGGAGCCCGTCGGCCGACGTAATAAAGGTATCCCGCAGACCGTCGCAACGATTCAGACTGTCGGCCCAGACCCGAATATCCTCATGGCGCATCATCCGGTCGTAAACCCGCCGGTGATCGCGGGCCTCGGGCCGGCTCAATAAAGCATAATTGAACAGATAGACGCTACCGCTCACGACAGCCAGCACCACTACGACTCCCGCTACGGCAAGCACCGTCCGCCACACTTTTTTTCTCTGGTTCCGTGCTCGTTTCATGTTTCCGGATTTCGGGGCACCGTCCACAGGCGCCGCCGGATTCGATCCTGCAAAATAAATACAAAAATCGGGACGGACAAGAAAAAAAGGAGACGGTTCTGGAAAACCGTCTCCTTTTTCGCTTCAATCAATTCCGTCAATTATTTGACCTCCTCAAACTCCACGTCGGTCACGTTGTCGCTGTCGGTCTTGCCGGCATTGCCGGAAGCCCCCTGTGCACCCGCACCGGTCTGTGCACCGGCATCCTGTGCGCCGGGTTGAGTCTGCTGTGCGGAGTAAATATCCTGCGACGCGGCCTGCCATGCGTTGTTAAGTTCGGTCGTGGCGCTGTCGATTTCACCGACATTGCCGGACTTGTGCGCATCCTTCAACTTGGCCAGAGCGCCTTCGATCGCGGATTTCTTGTCGGCGGGAATCTTGTCACCGTACTCCTTGAGCTGCTTCTCGGTGGAGAAGATCATACTGTCGGCGGCATTGATCTTGTCGATCCGCTCGCGCTCCTCCTTATCCTTGGCCTCGTTGGCCTTGGCCTCGTCGCGCATCCGCTGAATCTCCTGTTCGGTCAGACCCGAAGAAGCCTCGATCCGGATTTTCTGCTCCTTGCCCGTTCCCTTATCCTTGGCCGAAACATTCAGGATACCGTTGGCGTCGATATCGAACGTCACCTCGATCTGCGGCACACCCCGCGGTGCGGCCGGAATTCCGTCGAGGTGGAACCGTCCGATGGTCTTGTTGTCGCGGGCCATGGGACGCTCGCCCTGGAGCACATGGATCTCCACCGAAGGCTGGTTGTCGGCGGCCGTCGAGAAAGTTTCGCTCTTGCGGGTCGGGATGGTCGTATTGGCGTCGATCAGCCGCGTGAACACACCGCCCAGCGTCTCGATACCCAGCGACAGGGGGGTAACATCCAGCAGCAGCACGTCCTTCACCTCGCCGGTCAGCACACCGCCCTGAATGGCTGCGCCGATAGCGACCACCTCGTCGGGATTGACACCCTTGGAAGGCGTGCGGCCGAAGAACTCCTCGACCACCTTCTGAATGGCCGGGATACGGGTCGAACCGCCCACGAGAATCACCTCTCCGATCTGGTCCTTCGTATATCCGGCATCTTTCAGAGCCTGCTCGCAGGGTTTGATCGTGGCACGGATCAGATGGTCGGCCAGCTGCTCGAACTTGGCCCGGGTCAGCGTCATCACCAGATGCTGCGGAATACCGTCCACCGGCATGATATAAGGCAGGTTGATCTCCGTAGAGGTCGAACTCGACAACTCGATCTTGGCTTTCTCGGCAGCCTCCTTCAGACGCTGCATGGCCATCGGGTCCTTACGCAGATCGACGTTATGCTTGCTTTTGAACTCCTCGGCCATCCAGTCGATAATCACATGGTCGAAGTCGTCGCCGCCCAGATGGGTGTCGCCATTGGTCGACTTCACCTCGAACACGCCGTCGCCCAACTCCAGAATGGAGATATCGAACGTACCGCCGCCGAGGTCGTACACGGCGATCTTCATATCCTGGCTTTTCTTGTCCAGACCGTAAGCGAGCGCTGCGGCCGTAGGCTCGTTGATGATCCGGCGTACGTTCAGGCCCGCGATCTGACCGGCCTCCTTGGTGGCCTGGCGCTGCGAATCGGAGAAGTAGGCGGGCACCGTGATGACGGCTTCCGAAACTTCCTGTCCCAGATAGTCCTCGGCCGTCTTTTTCATCTTCTGGAGAATGATAGCCGAAATCTCCTGAGGCGTGTACTGACGTCCGTCCACATCCACCTTCGGCATGCCGCTCACGCAGTCCACCTTATAAGGTACACGGTCGATATCCTTTTTCACCTGTTCGCAGGTCTCTCCCATGAACCGCTTGATCGAAAAGATCGTGTTCTTGGGGTTGGTGATAGCCTGCCGTTTGGCGGGATCGCCCACCTTCCGCTCGCCGCCGTCGGTGAACGCCACGATCGAAGGAGTCGTCCGGTGTCCCTCGCTGTTGGGAATCACCACGGGCTCGTTGCCCTCCATCACTGCCACGCAGGAGTTGGTCGTTCCTAAGTCAATTCCGATAATCTTTGCCATAATGTCGTACTATTATTAATTGTTATTTTCAATTTCAAAAACTACCCGAAAATCATCAATCTTTATGCCAAGGGCCATTTGCACAATTTTTGCAGCCCGAAACTGACAAAGCCGCTGTTTTTGGCAGACGGCATGACACGATCCCTGTCATTTCGACCGGAATGGTCCGACCCCGGGAAAAATCGTCGGTCCGGCAGCAGACTGCGGAGAGAAAAGGCAAATACCCGATTTTCGGCGAAAGTGTCCCGAATTGTTTTGATGTTAAGTTTTTTTTATTTAATTTTAAAAGCGGAATAAAGTCCGGGACGGACAGAGGGACCGGACACGACAGAAAACGGAACATCACTAAAACCTAACAGATATGGTCATCACATTCAATGAATTGCGTCGTATCAAAGACAAGTTGCCCAGCGGCAGCTCGAAACGCATTGCAGACGAACTGAACATCGATGTCGACACGGTACGCAACTATTTCGGAGGCAGCCATTTCGAAGCGGGAGCCCCGGCAGGCGTACACTACGAAAAAGGCCCGGACGGTGGCGTGGTCACGCTGGACGACACCACGATTCTGGACGCTGCGATGCGGATACTGAACGAAGCCAGAGCCTGAATCCGATTGAAAAGTAAAAAGTAAAGGGTAAAAAAGAAAAAAGGCGCTCGGTCCCGAGCGCCTTTTCCATTGCATCTCTGCGGATAAAACCCGAAAGATGTTATTTGGTTCCATCGCAGATACCACGGAAATAACCGATCGACTCCAATACGCCCGGCTGGGGATTTTCGGGATTTTTCTCGAATTCGAGACAAACCTTGCCTTTATAACCGGTCTCCCGCAGTACTTTCAAAATCGGACGGTAGTCGATCACACCGCGGCCCATCTCCCACGTCTTGCCCTCTTTGGAGGGAGCGGATTCATCCTTGAAATGGATGTCGTAAATCCATTCCTTGTATTTCTTCAGTATCTCGGCATTATCCTCTCCGTAACGCACCGAGTGGCCCAGATCGAGGCAGATACCGATCCCCTTGTTCGGGTCTTTCACCCGGTCGACCACCTCCTGGGCGTTGGGGAAAGCCTTGTTATCGGGACCGTGCGTATGGATGGCCACCTTGATGCCGGTCTCTTTCACCTTCTTTTCCACATAGGGCAGGAGCTCGTAATCAGGCACGCCGATGAACATGTCGATTCCGTAACGTTTCACGTAATCGAACGCCGTGTCGACCTGCTCCTTGCTTTTCATATAAATCGGGCCGAGAATATATCCCTCGATCCCGTAACCGGCCAGTTTCTGCTTGAAGGCGGCCATCTCCTCCGCCGTACTCGTGAGGGGTAGATGGAAATCCTTGATAGACATATACTTCACACCGGCCTGCTGTGCCATTTTCAATGCTTGGTCGATGTCGAATTTACGGTAGGTGTAACCGGCGATTCCGATATTGAAGTCGTCGGAACCCCGTTTTCCCTGCACCAGTTGAGCTCCGGCGGGCAGGGAGACCGTCAGAGCCAGCACGGCGATGGCCGCACGCATCCAATTTGTCTTTTTCATTTTCAGTCAGTTTATTTATGGTAAACAATAAAAAAATCGTCAAATATCGTCCGAATTGAACTTGTATCCCATTCGTTTGCCGGTCTGCATCTTCGAATTTTCGATCTTGGTATTGAGCTGGTCGACCGTAACGACCTTCACCGTATCGTATGGAGGCACCAGCAGATCGAAGTCGAGCACGTAGTCGATAGCCGCCTCCACGATGTCCATGATCGCCTCCCTGTCGATCCGGCGCGTTCCGAAACTGTTGTGGCGCAGGCTCACCTGCCGTTTTCCCTCCACGAAATACTGGTTCTCGTGATTGATGAAGATACGCCCCACCAGATACCCCTCGTCCCCGTTGCGGTTGTATTTGAAGGAGTCGGCCAGGAAGTTGTAGATATTGATGATGCCGCAATACGAGTTCTCCTTGTGGTCCCGCACGTAGGAGTTCTGCCAGATGATGTGCTCGCGGTTGAATTCGAACACATTGGTGTGCATGCTGAAAATCAGGATGTCGCCTGCCACCTGTATCTGGGCTTCGAACTTGCCCCGGTCGCGGTATTCGATCCGCACCCGCTTGTCCAACTGTTCGTCCAGCGTTTCGTTCATTTCGGAGGCCATCTCGTGAAGGGTCTCCTTCAGTTCGTTGAACACGGCGAACGTATTGTCGTAGATTCTCTGCTGAAGATTCGATTTTCTGATTAAATTCTCTGCAATTTTGGCCTTGAGGCCAGGGTCACCGTCCATATATTATTTAAGTAAGTTAATATTCCGTATCCATTACATCAGCCGGATCTGCTGCCCCACTTCCAGCCGGGCATCCACGTCCCGATGGTTCATGTTCGCCAAATTCTTCAGCCGGATTCCGTACTGTTGCGAGATCGAATGCATCGTATCTCCCTCGCGCACGATGTGGATCAGTTTGCCGTTGCCGGAACGCTTCGCCTTGCTCCGCACGTACACCATCTCTCCTCCGGACAGCTGCGCATTGGCGGGCAGATCATTCAACTTGCGCAGGCGCTTGGCAGAAATGCCGATCTTACGTCCCAGCGATTCGAACGTATCTCCGTTATCTGCAACGATAAACTGGCTGCCGTTATTGTGATAGAGGGCATATCCCCTGAGCTTCTGGACCGAAACGATATAATTGTCCACGTCGATCTTCTCCGCAGCGGAAACCACAGGCTCGGGAAGCTGCTCTCCGACCGGTTCGTGACGCCGCGGCAACTCCTCGGGCAACTCTTTGTGCTGGTCCAGCAAATAGAGCCGGTTCTCTTCGATGATCTTGATCAGCCGCTGCGGATAATTGGGATCGGTGGCGTATCCGGCCGCCTTAAGCCCGTAGGCCCACCCTTTATAATCCAGCGGATCGAGCTTGAACAACTCCTGATAACGGGGTGAATTGTCGAGAAATTCGGAATGGTCACGGAACGACTCCTCAGCCGAAGCGTATTTGCGGAAACATTCGCCTTTGGCATCGTCATCGTGCGAGATGGTCATCCCCGTCCAGTCCCGCTTGCATTTGATTCCGAAATGGTTATTGGCCTCGCGGGCCAGCCGGCTGTTGCCGCTGTCCGACTCGAGCAGGGCCTGCGCCATCTTGACGCTGGCAGGAATGCCATATACCTCCTGACTCTCGAGCACCAACTCCTTGTACCGCCGGATATACTCCTCGCGCGACATCCTGGGCTGGGCGGCCAGCACCCCGCCCACCACGAACAGGCCGCACACGGCGACCGTTATTTTTCCGAAATTCATATCCAGTTTCCTTCAGTGCGTTGCTGACAAAGATAAATATTTTATTGTAAATCGAGCAAAAAATTATAGTTTTGCAATAAACTAAACACACCGATCAACATGTTCACGGAACAAGCCAACAGAATTTTCAGCCAGGTCATCGACGACTACCATCGTTGGGACGACGTGGATCATCCGGCCGCCAATCCCTATCCTGCGGGCAGCATCGAGCACTTGCTTTATATCAAAAACTGGATCGACACCGTGCAGTGGCATCTGGAGGACATCATCCGCGACCCGCAGATCGACCCCGCAGAAGCCTTGAAGATCAAACGGAGAATCGACGCGTCCAATCAGGAACGGACCGATATGGTGGAATATATCGACAGCTATCTGCTCGACAAATACAGGGAAGTCGCCCCCCTGTCCGACGCCCGCATCAACACGGAGACGCCCGCCTGGGCGATCGACCGCCTCTCGATCCTGGCACTGAAAATCTACCACATGAGGCAGGAAACCCTCCGCCGGGACGTGGACGAGACACACAGGACCGCCTGCCGGAAAAAACTCGACGTATTGCTGACCCAGCAACGCGACCTGTCGACTGCCATTGAGGAACTGCTGGAAGACATCGCCGCCGGCCGCAAGTACATGAAAACCTACAAACAGATGAAGATGTACAACGACCCGGCCCTGAACCCGGTACTGTACGCCTCCAAATAGGGTCCGTCCCGGATATATGGAAAACGAAATTCCGAAACATCTGCTCGTCATCCGGCTTTCGGCCATGGGTGACGTGGCGATTTGCGTTCCCGTTATCGCCGCCCTGAAGCGGGACAACCCGACACTGAAGATCACGGTGCTCACTCGGGACTTTTTCCGGCCTTTTTTCCGGGAGATCGAAGGCATCGAATTCGTCTCGCCCGATCTGAAAGGCCGCCACCGGGGGCTCTCGGGCATGTTCAGGCTCTGGAAAGAGCTGAGGAAAAAGGAATTCACCCACGTGGCCGACCTGCACGACGTCCTGCGCACCAAATTCCTGCGCCGCCTGCTAAGCCTAAGCGGCTGCCGGGTGGAAGTGATCGACAAAGGGCGGTCGGAAAAACGGATGCTGACCCGGAAATTCCGAAAAATCATGGAGCAGCTGCCCACGTCGATGCAACGGTACGGCGAAACGATCGCCAGGCTCGGCTTCTCTTTTTCGGAACCGGTACCCGCCGTCCGCAAACCGCTTCCCGTCCCTTCCTCCATCGGCCGGCGTTCCGGCACCAAACAGGGAAAATGGATCGGCGTGGCCCCGTTCGCCCAGCACAAAGGGAAGATCTACCCCACCCTTCTAACAGACGAACTGATCGGTCTGCTGGTGTCCCGTTTCGAGCGGGTATTCCTCTTCGGAGGAGGGCCCTACGAACGGGATTTCGCCGAATGTATGGAGGTACGACACGGAGAGCGGGTCATCTCGGTGATCGGGCGGGTCAGCCTGTCGGAAGAGATGGATATCATGTCGAACCTCGATGCGATCGTGACGATGGATTCCGCTTCGATGCATATCGCTTCGCTCATGGGTGTCCCCGTCGTTTCGGTCTGGGGTGCCACCCATCCGTACGCCGGATTCTACGGGTTCGGACAGGACCCCCGGAACGCCGTACAGCTTGATCTTCCCTGCCGCCCCTGCTCGGTGTACGGCAACAGACGCTGCCTTTTCAAGGACTACCGTTGTCTGCAGGGCATCGCCCCTCAAACGATTTTCGACCGCGTATGTTCCGTAACCGATACGCCGACCTCCTCCGACCGGAATTCCTGAAATCCATTGGACAGACTTTTTTCTTTTACTGTGAAAATATTCACAACAAACGTTTGCTGGTATTAAAATAAAGAGTACCTTTGAACGTCGAACCGCATATTTTAAAAAAATTACAAAAATGAACATTCCCTCCAACCTGAAGTATTCCAAGGATCACGAGTGGATCCGTCCCGAAGGCGAAATCGCCTATGTGGGTATCACCGATTTCGCACAGAGCCAGTTGGGCGACATCGTATTCGTAGACGTTCCCACCGTGGGAGAGACCCTTGCGGCCGGTGACGTGTTCGGTACGATTGAGGCCGTAAAAACCGTTTCGGACGCCTTCATCCCCGTAGGCGGCGAGGTGCTCGAATTCAACGAGGCGCTCAACGACGACCCGGCGAGCGTAAACAAAGACCCCTACGGTGCAGGTTGGATGATCAAGATCCGCATGGAGAATCCGGCCGAACTCGACGCGCTCATGGAAAGTGCGGATTACGGGAAAATCATCGGGTAACGACTCAAACACTATAATTTACACAGAGAAAACTATGGCAAAAGTAACTGTTGTAGGTGCAGGCAACGTGGGCGCTACCTGCGCCAATGTGCTGGCGACCCGCGAGATCGCGAGCGAACTGGTTCTGATCGACATCAAGGAAGGTTTCGCGGAAGGAAAGATTCTGGACATGTTCCAGACCGCCACGCTGCTCGACTTCGATACGAATATGGTCGGCGTCACGGGCGACTACTCCAAGACGGCCGGTTCGGACGTGGTGGTCATCACGTCGGGCATGCCCCGCAAGCCGGGCATGACGCGCGAAGAACTGATCGGCGTGAATGCAGGTATCGTGAAGAGCGTGGTGGAGAGCGTACTGAAATACTCGCCCGACGCCATCATCCTGATTGTCAGCAACCCGATGGACACGATGACCTACCTGGCCTCCAAAATCAGCGGTCTGCCCAAAAACCGCATCTTCGGCATGGGCGGAGCCCTGGACAGCTCGCGTTTCAAATGTTACCTGAGCAAGGCTCTCGGCGTGAACACGAACGAAGTGGAAGGCATGGTGATCGGCGGCCACGGCGACACGACCATGATACCGCTGGTAAGCAAGGCCACCTACAAAGGGATTCCCGTGAGTGAGTTCGCCGATGCCGAAACGCTGAAAAAAGTTGCGGCAGACACGATGGTGGGCGGAGCTACGCTGACCGGACTGCTGGGCACGTCGGCATGGTACGCTCCGGGAGCAGCGGCAGCCTACGTAGTAGAGTCGATCCTGCGTGACCAGAAAAAAGTGATTCCCTCGTGCGTAACGCTGGAGGGCGAATACGGACAGAACGATATCTGCATCGGGGTTCCTGCCGTGATCGGCAAAAACGGCGTGGAGAAGGTGATCGAGCTCAAACTCACGGACGAAGAGAAGGAGCTGTTCGAAAAGAGCGCCGCAGCCGTCCGGAAAACCAATTCCGTACTGAAAGAGATCAAGGCCCTGTAAATAAAACTATTGCAGGAAATCCTCCGAAAGCGACCGTTTCGGCCGCTTTCGTTTTATCATTTATAAATATTTTCTTGCATGGTTCTTGTAATATAGCGATTTAAATGATACATTTGTATCATAAATGATACGTATGATTATGAAAAAGATTACAGGAATTTGCTTCGGGATACTGCTGTCGGCGATGGCGGTTTCCTCACAGGCCTACGGACAGATGAGCTCTACCGCAGGGACTTACAAACATGCCAACTGGTTCATGACTGTCGGTGGAGGTGCCCAGGTCTATTGGGCAGAGAACTACTCGACGGGGAACTTCGGCAACCGGATCACCCCGGATATCGAAGTGGCGGTCGGAAAATGGTTCACGCATGTCTGGGGTGCCCGTATTCAGTATGACGGATACAAAATGAAGGGATTCACTTCGCTCGACAATCCGTATGCCACCGGAGGAAGAACACCCAAAGGCGGATACCAGCAGCAATTCAGTTACTTGAATCTCCACTTCGACATCCTGTTCAATCTGAATTCGGCCATCTGCCCCTACTCGAGAAGGGTGTACGAGCTGATTCCCTATCTGGGTGCCGGTTATGCCAGGGCCTACAAGAAGGACGAACCTTCGTTCAACAGCTATTCCTTCAACGGAGGTCTTATCAACCGGTTCCGCGTATCGCGTGCCATTGACCTGAACCTCACGCTCAAGGCCATGATCGTCAACCAGGGATTCGACCAGCAGAAAGGCGGCATCAGCCTGGAAGGAAGCACGGGTATTACGGCAGGATTCACCGTCAAGTTTTAAGCGAATACGACACATCTATATAATACGACAAGGGCGGCTCGACAACACGAGCCGCCCTTGTCGTATCTCCGGACGCGAAAGGATTCTCAAAAAAAGAATCCGGCGCTGACATACCACTGATCGTCCGTCGTAATTTTCACCCGCTTCGAAACACCCTGTCCCGTGAACTGATTGTAACGATTACCCGTAAAGGTCGTATAGCGGGCGTCGATAAAAAACTTGCGGATGTCCACTCCCACGCCCGCCTGAATCGCAATGTCCGAATTATGGTAATCGACCTCCAGTCCCTGTGCATTGCTCTCCCTGACCGATGCGGTCAGCTGGAATACGGGACCCGCATAGAGCCGGAAAGCCCGGATATTGAAGCCGACCATCACCGGCAATTCGAGCCGCTTGGCGGAAAAACGGGCCCGGCTCAGAGTTCCGGGTGAATCGATCGCATAGCGGTAATCCCGCGTAGAGTAGAGCAATTCGGGCTGAATCTGCAAGAATTTCGGAATCGAAAGCCGTACGGCCAGCCCTAAATGGTACCCCACCCCGGAAGAGGAGCCGGGACTGACGCGCATATCGCCCAACGTAACAGATTTGAAACTGTAAGAGGTGGTGTTCACACCGCCTTTAATACCCACTTTGAGCACTTGTGCGGAAACCGTTCCGGCACCGAGTGCCAGGCCCAATAAAACAGCGAATAATTTTTTCATAACCAATCAATATATTAAATAAGTAATTCCATAATCTCCTCCTCTACACGGAACACGGGACAGACGTCCCCCTACGCCGGAGAATCGGTCGTCCGGGCAGACGGGTGGATAACGGGTATGGGTCGGTAATCGGGAAGCCTCTCCGACGAAGATCAGAGCAGCGGGCTGAGCAACCGGGAGAAAGACTCGTACATACTGTGGAGATTCGACCGTGCGTTCCACATCTCGCGCGTGACTTTCGTACAATGTTTCAGATCGGCCAGATAGTAGCTTTCGAGTTCCTGCGCGATCTTGCGGTCGTAAAGGATAGCCGACACCTCGAAATTATCCTCGAAACTCCGGATATCCATGTTGGCCGATCCCACCGAACTGAACTGGCCGTCGATGACGATCACTTTCGAATGGTTGAATCCCTTGTTGTAGAGATAAACGCCGATGCCGGCGTCGATCAGTTCGGAAATGTAAGAACGCGTAGCCCAGTAGACGATTTTACTGTCCGACCGGCTGGGAATCATGATTTTCACGTCGATGCCGCTCAGGGCAGCCACTTTCAGGGCTGTCAGAACGGCCTGGTTGGGCAGGAAGTAGGGCGAAGAGATGTAGATATACTTCTGGGCCCGGGTTATGGCTGCGAAGAAGGCCTGCATGATGGACGCCCAGTCGGAATCGGGACCCGACGAGGCGATCTGGAGCGGGCACTCCTCCTTGACGCGGGATTTGGGAAAGTATTTGTCATGGTTGAGCCGCTGACGCTTCGAGACGAAATACCAGTCGGTAAGAAAAACCACCTGGAGCATCGCCACGGCCTCTCCTTCGATCTTCAGATGGGTATCCCGCCACAGGCCGAGCTTACCGCCGCGAAGCAAATATCTTTCCGCAATATTTATGCCACCGGTAAAGGCCACGCATCCGTCCACGACAATTATTTTCCGGTGGTTACGGTAATTCACCTTGCTGGTCAGCCAGGGAAACGCCACCGGCATGAAACACCCCACCTCCACCCCGGCCTTTTTCATGGCGTAGATGAATTTCGGACTCAACCCCCAGCTGCCTACGTCGTCGTAGATCAGTCGAACGGCAACCCCCGCACGCGCCTTTTCCATCAGGATGCGGGCCACCTTTTTACCGATACGGTCGTTCTCGAATATATAATATTCCAGATGGATCGAACTGGTCGCTCCCCGCAGGGCCTCCAGGATGGCCGCGAAGGTGGCTTTCCCGTTGTTGAGCACCTTCACCCGGTTGTGGACCGTCAGCAGCGACTTGTTGTTGTTGAGCAGCAGCGTGATGATGTCCCGGTTGTCGGCAATGCTCCGGCGCAGCATCAGATCCGGATCAGCGATATCCTTCAGCTGCTGGGCGCAGAGCTTTTCGATCTGCTCCAGGTCCCGGATCTCCTTGCGGTTGAAAATCTTCTCCTTGCGGTGGTTTCGGCCGAACACGACATAGAGCACCATGCCGGCCACAGGTATCAGGGCGATCACCGTGATCCAGGCCAACGCCTTGACCGGTTCCCGCTTATCGTGAATGATGACCCCGATGGTGACCAGCACCAGAACCGCATAGACGACTTTCAGCAACAGGCCCAGGTCAGCCAGTATGAGAATGGGTAGAGTCAATTGCATACGAATCCCTCCTGATACCGCAAATATATAATTTTTAGCGGATTCTTTCATCACATTACATGCCAAAAGAAATTCGGCACAAGAGTTGGAAAATCGGAAAAGGTTTCCTACCTTTGTTTGCAGAAGAGGAGTTCTGGCTTTGAGAAAAGCCGGGATTCTTTCTTTTTTGTTCTATCAAAACTTAATTTTATTATGGCATCGAACACGATTTATTTAACCGAAAGTGGTTATCAGAAACTGAAGGAGGAACTCGACCACATGCGTTCCGTAGAGCGGCCGGCCATCTCCGCGATGATCGCCGAGGCGCGGGATAAAGGGGACCTGTCGGAGAACGCCGAATACGATGCGGCCCGTGAGGCCCAGGGGATGCTGGAAATGCGTATCGCCAAGCTGGAAGACACCATAGCCAATGCTCGGATCATCGACGAATCGAAGATCGACACGAGCAAGGTACAGATCCTCAACAAAGTCACCCTGAAAAACCATAACACGGGCAAGACCGTGGAGTACACGCTCGTATCCGAAAAGGAAGCCAATCTCAAGGAGGGCAAACTCGCCATCTCGACGCCGATCGCCAAGGCCCTGCTGGGTAAAAAGAAGGGTGAGCGGGTGGATGTGACGGTCCCCGCAGGAGTGATCCATTTCGAAATCCTCGACATCTCGATCTGATTCGGAATAATCGGTATTGCAGCACCGCTATTCCGGAGCTGCAAAACAAAAGGCTGCTTTCAATGAAAGCAGCCTTTTGTTTTCATTCCGTCCCCGGAAGCATCGTCCCCGAATCACTCGGCGGCACCCGTTCCCGCGATCCTGGCCTCCGCCTCCTCACTGAGTTTCCGAGCCTGTTGCTCGGCAGCTTTTACCAAAGCCTCGGCACTCTTTTTGGCCGCAATCTTGGCCAGCGGATTCTTCGCCTGTTCGACCAGCTTGTCGCCCTGCTGTTTCGCCGCTTCGATCAGTTCGTCGCCGGCCGCCTTCGCGTCGGCCCTCAACTTTTCGGCCTGGTCGGCCGCACCTTCCGTCGAAACGGCGCTCTTTCCGCCGGTCAGCTTGCCGAGTGCACCTCCGAGCGCCTGCTTCACGGCGTCCTGCGCCATCTCCTTCACTCCGAGGGAGATTTCGGGCGACGAGAAGGTGCCTCCGATATTCACATTCACCTTATTGAGATACCCTCCGGCCGTACCCGAGGGAAGAGCCACGGAGGCGACATAGTCGATCGTCTGATCGAGCCCCGTGGAACCGGAAAGGTTCAACCCGACATTTCCCAGTTTCAGATCGAACGGCGAGGTTTCGATACGTCCGTCCGCAATCGTAAAGGAGATTTTCACGTCTTTCGCCTCGATTTTTTTCAGCCGGTCGTCCTTCAGCACGGCAGCCAGCTGATCGAACGCCTTTATGTTCTGCACATGAATATCCGACGATTCCAACACACCCCGGGCCGCCACGGAGTTCAGGACGGGTTCCATATGCTCGTCCATACGGGCCGTCATGTCGAGGGTCATCGAATAGTTGCCGCCCGTCTTCTCGAAAACCGGCACGAACTTCTTCACCATGTCCAGCTCTTCGAAGGTGCGGGAGAACGAAGCCTTGTCGACGTTCACGTCGAGGGTCAGTTCCGGACTCTTCGGATTCTGTGCCGTGGAATAGGAACCGGACGTACGGATCGAACCGCCCAGCGCATTCATATTCAGCCGCCCGAGTTTCGCCGTTCCGTCCTTCACCGTGACATCGCCCGTCAGATCGGTAATCGTCATCTTCTGGAACAGAATCTTTTTGAATGAAGTGTTCAGCGCCAGATCGAGGTTCTTCGGCACTTCGAATGCACTCAGCGCGGCCGTATCGGCCGGCACGGCCCCTTCCTCCGGGGTTTCAGACGCAGAGTTCCCGAGCAGCTGGTTCAGGTCGAGCAGATCCGAAGAGACCGAAAGCCGGCCGGCCAGCATCTCTCCCCGCAGGACATAAGGCAGGTAGTTGGAGAGTTCCCCCTGCGCCACCAGATCGCTCCGTCCGACCGTTACGTCGAGCCGGGCCAGCTTCATGGCCGCCGGCGTTACGGAGGCCACCGCCTCGGCGACCTTCACCTCGGGCAGCTCCGGAGTGCGGAACACCATATTCTGCAGAGCGACGTTCCCTTCGCCCCTCAGCTTTTCATATCGTTTTTTCTCCACGTCGGACATCCGTCCGGCCATTTCGATACCGGCCGTGATACGTCCCCCGAGCGAAACCGAATCGCCCAACGGATAGACATCCTTAACCACGCCCAGATCGAACGCCCCCGTCACCTTTCCGTCGAACGCCGGATCGCTCACGGGAGTGGTCACGGACAACGACAGCAGCAGGTTGTTCGTCTGCCCTACCCGGGCCGAAAAGTCGGATATCCTCAGCTCCGTCCGATCGGCACTGCCTCCCGGATTGAACACCGATGCATTCAGCCGGATATCGTCCACGCCCAGCGGCAGCGAAGCGTATTTGAAGGCACCTTTTTCCACAGCCAGCACGGCGTCGATCTTGGGCAGGCAGTCCCCTTCGTAACGTCCCGCGGCCGAGGCGGCGAACGTCAGATCGCCCGAAGCGGTAAGATCCTCGAAATCCTTCATGTAGAATGCCGGGATCAACGAGAGAATATCCTTGAACCGGACTTCCGACGTATTCAGTTTCAGGTCCATATCGACGGCATCCCCGTCGAGGGCCACCCAGCCGTCCAGCCCCAGTTCGATCGCATTGAGGCGGACACGGTTTTCCTGCAGGGTGTATTTGCCGTTTTCGAAATCGGCGTCGAGATTGATCTCCGTCTCCACCTCCGCATCACGCACCCACGCGGTGTTTCCCGTCATGAAACGCAGGTTCCGGGTCACCATCTTCAGATTCAGTCCGCTCCGGTCGGCCGCCATGTTCCCGCTCAGGCGCAGGTCGAGACGGTCGGTCGAAAAAGCCGTTTTCGAAGAGTCGTCCACGAAAACGATCTTTCCCCCGTCGATCCGTACATCCTTCATCGACAACTTGAACGACGAAGGCTCCGACACGGCCGTATCGGCCGGTGTCTCCCCGCCGCTCTCCTTTACGATATTCCAGTTCACCCGGCCGTCCGCCAGCTTGAGGGCCGTCACCGAAGGTCGGGAGAGCACCAGGCGGGTCACCTCGAAACCCGAATCCCCGAACAGGGACATCAGGTTCACCACCACCGAAATCCGGCCGGCGCTCACCAGCGTGTCTTCCGCGAAAGGTTCCGTCCCCACCAGCGTCAACCCCTTCAGATCGAGCGAGGCATGCGGAAAATGGCGGATCAGACTGATCCCCAACCGATCGAAATCAAGCCGGGCATCGAGCATGGAAGCCGCCTCCTTCTTGACGATCTGGTCGATCTTCCCGCGCAGGGCGATCGGCACCACGATCAGGATCAGCAACAGAACGCCTATCACGATCCCCGTTATTTTCAAAGCCTTTTTCATAACACTAAGTTTTTCCTGTACCTACAAAGATAGAGGCATCCGGCCAGATTATCAACATTTTTTCGGCCAATTTTCCGGTTTCGGCGATCCGTTGCGGATTCCTGATTAATTTGTTATTTTTGTTTTACCTAATTCCTTATCTTCATACCATGCGATTTCTGAAACTCGTTTCGCTCCTGTTCCTGCTGCCGTTTTCACCAGCCCGAAACCGCACGGTAAAACCGCAAAAGCACGGTCCGATTTTACTATTTTTACGACCAAACAAAATATTTTTCCCTCAAAGGTATTGGAACGAACCATTTTTTCAATATCTTTGCATAACCCCTTAACCGCACCCAACATGATAGACGTTAAACAGATAGAAGGAACCGATCCCAAGTTGTACGAACTGGTCTGCCGCCTGGTGATGGACCCGGAGGTGCTCCGCCAGAACAACAACTATCCGTTCAAAACCACACTCCATTTCGTCTGGTTCGTAGCCCTCGACAAGGGGGAGGTCGCCGGATTCCTGCCCGTGGAGCGGCGCGACGGAGGAAAAGCCGTCATCAACAACTATTACATCCGGGACGAATCGGCTGCCGTGCTCGAAGCCATGATCGTCAAGGCACAGGAAGCGCTGGGAGGGCAGTACACGCTCGAAGCCGTCGCACAGACCCGCGACGGGGACGTCTTCGCCCGCAACGGCTTCTGCGCCACGAAGGTCTGGAAGAATTACATCAAGATGACGGACGATGCAGATACAAAACGTATATGAACGTGCGCAGGTCCGCCTGAAACGTATTTTTTCGAGTTTCGACAATATTTATATCTCCTTTTCGGGAGGGAAGGACAGCGGCGTGGTACTGAACCTCTGCATCGAATACATCCGTCGGCACAAACTGCCGGTGCGTCTGGGAGTATTCCACATGGATTACGAGGCCCAGTACCGGATGACCACGGAATACGTGGACCGGGTATTCGCCGAAAACCGGGACATCCTGGACATTTACCGCATCTGCGTCCCGTTCAAAGTGGCGACCTGCGCCTCCATGCACCAGAGGTACTGGCGTCCATGGGAGGAGAGCAAACGGGACATCTGGGTACGGGACATGCCCGAAGGAGCCTACACCCGGAAGGATTTTCCCTTTTTCGCCGACGACATGTGGGACTACGAGTTCCAGATGGATTTCGCCCGGTGGCTCCACGAAAGGAAAAACGCCAAACGCACCTGCTGCCTGGTGGGCATCCGCACGCAGGAGAGCCTCAACCGCTGGCGCACCATATACAGCGCGAAATTCGCCAACCACTATTACGGGTTGAAATGGACCAAGAAGCTGTTCGACAACGTCTATAACGTCTATCCCATCTACGACTGGAAAACCTCCGACATCTGGACGGCCAACGGCAAGTTCCGCTGGGATTACAACCAGCTCTACGACCTCTATTACCAGGCCGGGGTGAGTATCGAGAAACAGCGCGTGGCCAGCCCCTTCATCTCCGCCGCACAGGAGCATCTGAAACTGTTCCGCGTGATCGACCCCGACACGTGGGGACGCATGGTGGGGCGGGTCAACGGGGCCAACTTCAGCAGTCTGTACGGGGGCACGTCGGCCGTCGGGTGGCACTCCATCAAACTGCCGCCCAACCACACATGGGAGAGCTACATGCACTTCCTGCTCTCCACGCTTCCGGCCCATGCCCGCCAGAACTACCTGAACAAACTGGCCGTCAGCATCCGGTTCTGGAAAGAGAAGGGGGGCTGCCTGGCCGACGAGACGATCGAAAAACTGCGCAAAGCGGGAGTGAAAGTGGAGGTGGGCGATTCGACCAACTATCACACCAGCAAAAAGCCGGTGCGCATGGACTACCTGGACGACATCGACCTTCCGGAGTTCCGGGAACTTCCCACGTTCAAGCGCATCTGCATCTGCATCCTGAAAAACGACCACTCCTGCAAATACATGGGTTTCACACCCCCGAAAAAAGAGCTGGAAGCGAAACAGAAAATACTCGCCAAGTACAAAAGCATCATGCAATGAAAACCCAGACCAGTCCCGTATATCACGTAAAAGCCGTGCCCGTGGAGAAAGTGAGGGCCAACGACTACAACCCCAACTCCGTAGCTCCGCCCGAGATGAAACTGCTGGAACTCTCCATCTGGGAGGACGGATTCACGATGCCCTGCGTCTGCTACTACAACGACAAGGACGACATGTACGAACTGGTGGACGGCTTCCACCGCTACAAGGTGATGAAAACGTCGGAACGGATCTTCAAACGGGAACAGGGGCTGCTGCCGGTCGTTGTAATCGAAAAAGACCTCTCGAACCGTATGGCTTCGACCATCCGACACAACCGGGCCCGCGGCTCGCACAACATCCGGCTGATGACAGAGATCATCGCCGACCTGACCAAAGCGGGCATGTCCGACCGGTGGATCATGAAAAATATCGGCATGGACCGCGACGAACTGCTCCGGCTCAAGCAGATCACGGGTCTGGCCGAACTCTTTGCCGACAAGGATTTCAGCATTCCCGAGGACCGGTAGAACCACCTCCCATCCGCTGAACACCGTTTCAGGTGGTAGTGCCGCAGAGCGCAAATATCTGCGTTCCACCGTAAAAGGAACCGTATCCCGCAGGCCGCTCCCTCCTTCCTGCCACTTACCGTCTCATTGACCCGGCCGGGCGATTGCCGATCGCCGGCGACCGCCTGCATGTACATCCCTTCTATCCGCCCCAAAAAACGGCAATACCGGATCAATACTCTGCTCAGATCGAACGGTTGCCCGCAAAGACGCCAGCGGAGACCGGCACCCGGCCGATATGCCGCTCCTCTTCCAACGGAATTCCGACCGGACTTTCCGTACCGGAAACGAGAAATTCCCGAACCGCTTTTTTTGTTCTTTTCCACCCATCGGAAACGAGCGAAAGATGTTCACGCAACCCATCTGACCGGCCGGTCGGATCGCTCCCGAAACGGAAAAATTTGCAAATTATCCGCACAATCCGTATATTGTGTTCGAACACGGACACATCACACCACACACAAACAATTACAAACAAACATATTACGACAAAAAAAACGCTTGAAATCCCACTCCAAAACATAGCCAACCGCCATCCCAAATGTGTAAGCCGAACAAAATCACACGGAATTACACGGCCTTCTAAAACCTCTATACCGAACATGAAACGACACTTCGCACGATACGCCAGCGCATGGGTGTTCATCCTCGTCTCGATTCTGACAGCGACACCCCTTTTCGCCCGACAACAGGCCCTAAAAGAGTATGCGAAACCCTTGATGATGCGCCTCAACGAGCAGATAGTCCTCCGGCAGGACAACGACACCCGAAGCCCCGATTACGGCGGCATCTGGTGTCCGGGGTGCGGCCTCTACCACACGCGCGCCGCCGAAGCGCTCTTCCCGCTGGCTTACGAATACGAGCTTACCGGCAACGAGGAACGCCTGCAACAGGCCATCCGGCTCGGGAACTGGCTGGTCGCCCGGCAGCAGCCGGACGGAGCATGGCCCGAAACACCCGAGACCTGGACCGGCACTTCCACCGACCAGCTGCTCATGATGCTTCTGGCATGGCCCATCGTCTCCCCCCATCTGACCCCCGACGAACGGACCCGGTGGAGTTCGTCCATGGAACAGGCAGGGGATTACCTGGCCCGGGTAATGGACAACGCATTCGCCAGCATCAACTATTGCGCGACCACCGCAGCCACCCTCGCCCACATGAACGCCTTCCTTCCGAAACCTTCCTATGCGGCCAAGGCCCGGGAACTGGCCCGGATGATCGTCGCCAAGATGAACCCCGAATACTTCATCGAAGGGGAAGGGTCCCGGGAAGGAAAATACAAATACGGGGTAGACCTGGGTTACAACATGGAGATGTCGCTCTGGGGCCTGGCCGAATATGCCCGCGTGACGGGCGACGGCCCGGTAGCGGACGCCGTGGCCCTTTCGTTGAAGAACCACCTCTGGTTCATCTATCCCAACGGCATGCTCGACGCTTCGTGGGCCATCCGCTCCAACAAATGGACCACCTTTGGCAGCGGCACCTCGGACGGCTGCCACCCGCTGCTGGCCCTGATGAGCGACCGCGACGAAGCCTATATCACCGCCGCCGTACGCAACATGCGGCAACTGGAACACTCCTTCACCCGTGAGGGCCTGCTGGGATTCGGCCCCCACTACGATCGGGTACGGAACGCTCCGCCCTGCATCTACCCCACCTTCACCAAAGCCAAAAGCCTGGCCATGGCCCAGAGTTGGGTGACCCGGGACGGTCCCGGAGACGCGCCGCTGCCCACCGACACGGAAGGCTGGCGCTATTTTCCCACGATGAACGTAGCCGTAGTGCGCAGCGGAGACTTCTGCGGAACGGTCACCGCCTACAACTACAAGGCGAAAGAGGGCCCCCGGAGCAAATACATGCACCGGCCGGCAGGAGGTTCGCTCAGTATCCTGTGGGTGGATGGGTTCGACCTGCTGCAAGCCTCATCCCAGACGGAATACCACCGCTGGGAACCGATGAGCTTCCCCGAAATTCCGGCGACCACACCCCTCACCCCGCGCATCGAAGTGACCGCAAACAACGGCTATTACACCAACCTTTACGAATACGACGCAGCCTTCACCGTCGGCGAGCGGGACGGAGCGGTCGAATGTACGGCCTACGGACAGTTGAAAAACCGCGACCAGCGGCCTTGCGGCATCGGCTACACGCTGACGCATCGTTTCGGAGGCGACCGCCTGACCAAAAGTTTCATGATCGCCCACCAGACCCTCACGGACACGGTGCGGATCGTGGAACCCGTCGTACTCAACGAAGGTACGGAAATCACCCGGCAGGACAGCCGTACGGTCCGCATCGTTTCGGGGTCCCGCACCATCCTCCTCACGCTCGACAGTCCGGGAGCGACCCTCCGCATCGACAAAAAGGGCGCCGAAACCTGCTGGAGCATCTATCCGGCCCTCAAAGCGTTGCCGATCGTGGTAGACGTACCCTGCGACGAAACCACCCGCCGGACACCCGTCACCCTGACCTATCGCATCGAATCGTAAAAACCATAAAAACCATACGACATGAAATCATTCCGCCTGTTACTCCTGTCTCTCCCGCTGGCCCTCGCAGGGCCCGGTCATGCAGCCAACCCCTGGAACATGGTGAAGCAGATCGAAAAGCAGATCTCCGCCCCCGTCTTTCCCGACCGGGACTATCCGGTCACCCGCTACGGTGCGACGGACGACGCCTCTGCCGACTCCCGGCCGGCCATTCTCCAGGCCATCGACCGGTGCTCTTCCGACGGCGGAGGCCGCGTGGTCATCCCCCGCGGACGTTTCTTCTGCAAAGGCCCCATCGTACTGAAAAGCAATGTCAACCTGCATCTGGAAGAGGGTGCCGAACTGATCTTCAGCGCCGACGAGAAAGATTACCTGCCCGCCGTCCCCACGCGCTGGGAAGGCACGGAGGTCTTCAACTACTCCCCGCTGGTCTATGCCTACAATGTGAAAAATATCGCCATTACCGGCAAAGGAACCCTCAACGGACAAGGCTCCAAAAACATCGCCACCTGGAAACCGCGTCAGAAACCCGACCAGAAAAAACTCCGCAAAATGGGCACCGAACTCGTCCCCCTTTATGAAAGGGTATTCGGGGAAGGCCATCTGTTGCGGCCCGCTTTCGTCGAACCGGTTTCGTGCACCAACGTTCTCATCGAGGGCATTACGCTGATCGACTCCCCGTTCTGGGTGATCCATCCCCTGTTTTGCGAAAACGTCACGGTCAGAGGCGTACGGGTCGATACGACGAACGACAACAACGACGGGTGCGACCCCGAATCGTGCCTCAACGTGCTGATCGAAGACTGCTATTTCCACACGGGCGACGACGGAATCGCCATCAAATCCGGCCGGGACAACGATGCCTGGCGTATCGGGCAGCCCACCCAGAATGTCATCATCCGCAACTGCACTTTCAATTCGAAAATCAACGGGCTGTGCATCGGCAGCGAAATCTCGGGCGGCGTGCGCAACGTATTCGCCGAAAACCTCTACATCCCCAGCGCCACCGACGCCATCTACTTCAAGTCGAATCTCGACCGCGGCGGCTATATCGAAAACATCCACATCCGCAACGTGCGGGCGGATTCGGTACGGTCGACCCTGGTAAAATTCGAACCGGACTACAAATCGGAAAGCCGCAACAACTATCCCACCCGGTTCCGGGGATTCGTCATCGAAAACGTGAAAGGCGGTGTCGCGGAGATCAGCGGAATCGACATCTCGGGCTTCGCCCGGATGCCTGTGGAAGACGTGACCATCCGCAATCTGACCCTCGACCGGACACCCACCCCCCTGATCGTCAAGAACGCCGAAAACATCACACTGAAAAAGGTAATGATCAACGGCATGCTCCAAACCCTGCCCTAAACGACATGTTCACTAACGAACGGGCCGGCTCTTAAAACCGGCCCGTTCGTTAATGATTCAAAATTAACCGATCCATAATGGATTTATCCACCCCGGCATCTGCCTGCAGAAGGATATATGATGCTCCGTACCGAATATTCTGACCGGAATGAGCGGAAGCCCCATACTTTTCAGCGAGAAAAGTATGGGAATCGCATAATTTGTTAATATCATTCGTCAATTTCGATAATTGGTCCCGAATTGCCTCCAACCTGAAGCATCTTCATACACGTCAACACATCCTTCTGCATTATAAAACATACTCCCTCAGACACAAGACAATCATCAAACAGTACAATAATAAAAGATTGTAGGGGGCGTTTCATAATTCAGAAGCAGAAATACTACATCCATTAGAAGTTTTGACCGCATAATGCAGTATCACAAATCAACACTAAACTATATCTGGAAAAACTCTTTCCATTCATCTCTTGGAGGATAACCCTGCAAAAGGAAATTCGCCATTTCATTATTGACAAATCTCTTCGTGTGTCGATCGAATTTCAGATGGGAATTAAGTCTCTGAGCGATCACACCCAAGCAAAGCACCTGACTCAACGGACCTGAAATTTCGAACGGAGAACGAGCTTTCTCCTTACCCATCACGGCCAACAGGAAGTTTGCATAGTGATTGGACGGACTTTCGGGAACCTCCGGCAATCGGGATGCAATCTCTTTTGCCTTGTCTTTGGGAATGATCGACAACGTACTACCATGCGACCCACCTTGGAAAATAAGATCTTTTCCATAGATGATTTTTCCCGGATTGAGTTTCGAAGGTTGAATAGCACCTTGAGACGTGGGCGGAATATTAGGATCGAGTTTCCCGGCAACGTACCCGTCAGGCAACGGAGGAAGATTTTTCCGACCGTCATACCAAGTAATCTCTACCGGAGGCATATCGCCTCGGGCGGGGAACTTGAATTCGATCGTCGAAGCCAACGGGAAAAAGAATGGATTCCATCCATCGGCATACAACATATTGATCTCTTCCGGCAGTCCCAAATCAAGAAATTCATGGGCAGTATCAATAATGTGTGCACCCCAGTCCCCAAGAGCACCAAGCCCTAAATCATACCAGCAACGCCATTGCCCGTTAATATAATCGTGATTATAATCGCGCATCGGCTCCACACCGATCCATGTATCCCAATCAAGCGTGTCCGGAATGGGTTCGGCTGCAGGAAAACTCTTCATATTCGTATCCCATTGGTGCCAACGACGCTTGTTATTCATATGGGCCGTGATCCGGGTCACATCCTTAATAATACCCGCTTCGGTCCATGCCTTGAATTGGAAATAATTGGCCTCGGAATGTCCCTGATTACCCATCTGGGTCACGACCTTATATTTCCGTGCTGCGGCCATCAACAACTCCACCTCCAGGAAGGTTCGAGCCAACGGTTTCTCCACATACACATGGATTCCCTCCGACATGGCACGCATCGCAATCGGGAAATGGGAGTGATCCGGCGTTCCGATCGACACCGCATCGATCGAACCTTTCATCTTGTCGAACATCTGACGGAAATCGCGGAACCGGGGAACATTAGGAAACATTTTGATGATTTCCTGAGTATGTTCGGCTCCCATGTCCGTATCGCATAAAGCTACGATATTGCACAACCCGGTAGAATAGAGTTGTTTAATAATGTCTTTTCCCCGGTTTCCGATACCGCAACAAGCCAGATTCACTTTGTCACCCGACACGGTTTTCGGATTTTTCACCTCTTTTTGCGAAGAAGGATTTATGGCATTCAATATGCCAGGAAATGCTGCCGTTGCAGCCAATACTGCCGATTTTTTTAAAAAATTCCGGCGAGAAATGTGTGTTTTGTATTCCATAAAGAAATAATTTAAAACCCGTTAACGGAGTTGAAATTTTAAAATATTCACGATTAACAAAATACGCATAACATATTGGGGTGCTATCACATGATAACGATAGGCAGTTGTAAAGGAGAATGTTAGAGAGGGGACAAAAAAGTGTTTGTCAAATGCTTACAATAGAACTAAGTCCTTTTAAGGTTCTCAAGTCAGGGTGCAATGCATCGTTCAAAAAGCGTAAGGAACCGTAATTTATGCGAAATATTTTGCCCCAATTTTCACCTACTAACACGTCTCAACCGTAATTTCGCACCCTTTTCTGCGCGATTTTCTTATTTTTACAGAGTGAACTTACACCTCCATATCCTTGAGAGGGACAAAGTCGACTTGAGGACAGGGATTTATGAGAACATCGTGATGGAGGTTCATTCTGCCATCTTATTCTAAATGCTTCTTCCTTAACATATTCAAATATCTTTTTTTGAATAGTGGGGCTATGCATGATTTTCATGGGACTGTCCAGAATTTTGTGTAAACGGAAACAAGGGTCAGATGTAAGCATTTCTTATATCTGGATTCTGTTTCCAAATATAAGCATAAATTGGTTCATAATCAAGCCCCAGTTTGAGACAGGTATTGTCCATTTCTTTTCAATTTCCACAAAGGGGAGAGGAGATACACAGTCCCTTTCCGACATTATCGGGAGGGAACGCAAGCTTTGATTTCGTGTACTTTCTGATTTTCCATTGATATATTAAGTTGGATAAAAACACATCACGACTGAATTGGGGATAGAAACTTTCCCCGAATAAATCCAAATCCATAATCAATATTTTCAACCAGACTTTGAGGTGTATAATCTTTATGAAAAGCTGTCAGTTCAATGATTTTATCCTGATACTGCCCTTTCTTTGCAAGGACAAGTTTCTCTATATATTCCCTGTTTGGACAAGATGGCTTAGGCTGTTGTTTAGAGAAATCCCAGTGTTTTTGGTTTAATGAAACACCCAAAGACACATACTTGATTTTTCTGTCTTTAGTTATCCTCTGCAGCAAAGGATTCAACCTATCTTTCAGATTATTAGATTCATAATAGACTATTCCAACTGTAGCGTTCATGGTGATTCCGGTTTAAACGCTGGTTTAAACACCCCCTGAAATCACCGAAAAATACAGGCATAAAAAAACCACCTACATCGCTGTAAGTGGTTGATTTTCTAAGTGGGAGCTGAGGGATTCGAACCCCCGACCCTCTGCTTGTAAGGCAGACGCTCTGAACC
>CDZF01003235.1_pt1 | contig 40813 bp, 42 predicted proteins | sample 557591 | NCBI WGS metagenome assembly CDZF01 (sample SAMEA3182093, study PRJEB8094) | gut metagenome | biome: human; feature: gut; material: Stool; isolation source: human stools | place: Canada | collected 2012-02-04
TAGCTCAGTTGATAGAGCATTAGCCTTCCAAGCTAAGGGTCGCGAGTTTGAGCCTCGTCTTCCGCTCTGATTTTTATGCAATGCTGTTGTAGCTCAGTGGTAGAGCACTTCCTTGGTAAGGAAGAGGTCACGAGTTCAATCCTCGTCAACAGCTCGGTGAAGTCCGGATGTGCCGGACGGACAGGAAAAAGCTTCTGAGTTCATGATTCGGAAGCTTTTTTTGTGTGTTTGTGACCCGAAAAACCCTGAAAAAACGATAACGATGAAAACGAACGTATTGATCGGTTCTCTCCTGCTGTTTTCCTGCTTGCAGGCCTCGGCGCAGCCCTCTTTCCCGAAGAGCGGAGAGGAGGACCGGGAAGGAATCATGAGCGAGGCCTATTGGAAAATCTGGAACCGGGACGTGCAGGAGAAGATCGACCGGGACATCGAAAAGAACCGGAAAGCCGATGCCGTCCTGTCGTTTGCCGACGGCAGGCCCGGTACGGAGGTGCGGATCGAACAGGTTTCCCACGACTTCATCTTCGGGGCCCATATCTTCAATTTCGACCAGCTGGGTACGAAGGAGCGGAACGACAGGTACAAGAGTCTCTACGGTACGCTGTTCAATTCGGCTACGATCGCCTTCTACTGGAATGCGTTCGAGATGCAGCCCGGGCGTCTGCGTTTCAAGGGCGAGTATTGGGACACCGAGGAGTATTGGAATAAGGTGGAGGAGCCCAAGATGCAGCCCCACTGGCGCCGTCCGGCCTCCGATCCGGTGGTCGAGTTCTGCGAGAGCAGGGGAATCCGTCTGCACGGTCATACGCTGGTGTGGGGCAACCGCCGGTGGCAGTATCCCAACTGGATTGCCGATGAACTGATGACCGGGGAGGAGAAGGCGAAGATGGCTCCTCTGGTCAAAGAATACGCCTCGAAAAACAATACGCTGCGGGCGGACGAGTTCACGGAGGCTTACGAGCGGCTCAGTCCCAGAAAACTGGCCGGCATGCTGCCCGATTTCACGAAGAAGATCGCGGACGTGCAGCGCAGGCGTATCGTCGAGATCGCGGAGTATTACCAGGGCCGTATCCATAGCTGGGACGTGGTGAACGAGAGTGCCAAGGATTATGCCCTGGGCAATCTGGCCGAAGGCGAGGAGCTGTGCAAAAGCTGGTACGGGCTGATGCCGGGCGAGTACGACTACAAAGCGCTGAAGACGGCCGAGGAGGTTTTCCCGGAAAGCGTGGCGCTGAACATCAACGACTATTACCGGGACGGCAAGGGCAAGGCCTATGCCGACCAGGTGAAGGGTCTGTTGGCCCGGGGGTGCAGGATCGACATCATGGGTTCGCAGATGCACCAGCTCGGTGCCAAGGGAAGCCGGTCTGCTTCGGAAGGGGTGGAGATCGAGACCCCGCAGATCGTGTGGGACCGGTTAGGTTCGTTCGGTGAGACGGGGGTGCCGATCCACATGAGCGAAGTTACGATAGCTTCTCCGGGGAACGGGAAACGCGACTGGGCCATTCAGGCCGTGCTGACACGGAATATGTTCCGCCTGTGGTTCAGCGTCGAACCCGTGATGGGCATTACGTGGTGGAACGTGGTGGATGACTGTGGCGCGGCCGGGGAGTCCTCCACCTCGGGTCTGTTTACCCGGAACATGGAGCCTAAAACGGCTTATTATGCGCTGAACGAATTGGTCAACGAGGAGTGGAAAACCCGGAAGACCATTCTTCTGCCGGAAAGCGGGATCGTGCGTTTCCGGGGTTTCAAGGGTAAATACCGGGTCACGTGGACCGACAGGTTCGGGCAGACCCAGATTTCGGAGTTCTATCTGAAAAACGACGGGGACGGCTTCGGAAACTGATATCCGACGGAAGACGATAATTTTCTTGAAATTTCAGAGCAAAGACGACCTCGTTTGAAGGTCGTTTTTGCGATTGGAAAAGATACCGAACCGCCATGTTGGGGGGCGGAGATGTCGCCCGACTGCCGGGCCCGGTGAAAAATATGCCGAATCCCTCCATGGCTCGTGAACACGGACCGGGAGATTTCGTTTTCGGGAAATAAATGCCTATTTTTGTCGGGGTGGCGAAGCCGCTTTAATGTGATGCCGTATGAAATTTCTCGCTTGTTTGCTGAAACTGTCGTTTGCCTGCTCGGTGCTGGGGTACGTTTCCTGTGCCGAGGATAAGGAGTACGACGGGGAGGGAATGTCGCCGCTGGAGGTGTCGGCCTATTTGTCGAGTACCCGCAGCGATGAGGGATATTACAGTTACAATACCGTATTTTACGATGTCCGTACGCGCCATGCGACCCGGGTGCTGACACTCGTGCTTCCCTCTTCGGAAGCGGAAGCCCGGATCGAGGCGGGTGAGACTTACGAGCAGATCGGTCAAGAGGGTGTTCCGCTCGACGAAGGGCAGTTGAGCGTGTGCAACGAACTGGATGGCCTTTCGGGTTTGTTCTCTGCCGGGAAAGAGCCGGAAACGTCCTATACGGTGATCGCTTATGCCGAGTATGCCGACGGTGCCGTGGAGACGATGGCCCGGGCTGTCGTCACGAGAGTGAAACCGCCCGAAATCTTCATCGCTTTGCTGGGAAAATGGACGGCGACCATGCAGGTGAAGCGCGGGGACAATGAAGAGGGGGAGACGATCGCCTTCCCCGTGGAGATCGTGCAGGGGGTGGACGATGCCACCGAGGCGACCTATCTGTCGAAAGGCCGGATTGCCTGTCTGGGATTCGGCGATATAACCTATTACAGCCCGGCCGATCTGCGGAGCAATAAGGACGGCCGTTTCGGAAACTACTGGAACGGTGGTCTGGGTGACGCCTCCAATGATTACGGTCCCAAATGGTTCCTGGAATTTGTCAGGGAGGAGACCGACGGACCGACGGTGGAAAGCCTGGAGGAAGAGACGGAGCGGGTGATCGTTCCCGCTGCCGATGACGCGCCGCCCCTGTTCCGTTACGAGACGAATCTTGCTTCGAACTGTCTGGCCGGCTGCGACGGGGAGACGGCCGTATTCAGCGAGCCGTTCCGGACGGAGATATCCGACGATCGGAACCGGATCGTTGTGAAGGCTTTCGAGGCGGCGGGCAGGACCTATTATCCTTCGGTCGTCGTCAAGGAGTCGGAGGAGAGCGCTACGGTCGTTCTGCTCGGTCTTTCGGACCTGGTTCTGACCCGTGTGGCAGAAAAGTAGCAAAAAAATCGGGGCCGGATTTGTAAATATGAAATTTTACTGCTACTTTTGTCCCGCTTGAAAAGCAAAAACGGGTTGCCGTTGTTGACAGAAAGAAATAAGTTCTGATTTTTTTTCAGGCAAACATTTGCAAATTAAAATTTATCATTTTACATTTGCACTCCCGAAAGGACGGAAGTTCTGAAGCAGATTGCGGAAATAGCTCAGTTGGTAGAGCACAACCTTGCCAAGGTTGGGGTCGCGAGTTCGAGTCTCGTTTTCCGCTCAAACCCTCAGACAACGAGGATAATATTTTAGACAAAAGCTCTTAAAATCAAGTTTTAAGGGCTTTTTTTAGCTTCTTACCCAAGCCAAGTCGACACCTTATTCCGCCAATTTGCGACGGGATTTCGTACCCAAAGTGTACCACCCGCGAAAATTAACCTAAAAGGTGGTACGGATTTTAAAATTTACGTCGCGTATTGTCTTGATATTGACGCATATTGACTCCCTGAGAACAGAACGATTAAAATGCTGGCGAAGTAGTTTTGCAGTATAATTTAGTCGTTATGAAAAGTACATTTAAAATTCTTTTCTTCATCAGAAAAGACAAGATCAACGTTTCGGGGAAAGCCCCGATCTATGTCCGTCTGACCATCGACGGAGCCATATCCCAATTCAGCACGAAAAGCGAAGTAAGCGTCGCACTTTGGGACCCGAAAGGCTATCGTGCATTAGGACGTTCGGAAGAGGCCGCGAGAGTCAATTCCTTTCTCGACTTCTTCAAGAAGAATCTGATAGAAAGCTATCAGGAGGTGTCCAAACACACCGAACTGGTTACTCCGGAGGACGTGCGGAATAAATTCCTGGGAAAGGAAGAGAAAGAGAATACTCTGCTGACCTTGTTCTCCGAGTTTATCGAACAACAACGCCGGCTACTCGGAATAGACATTACTCAATCCACCTTCAACAAATATGAACTGACTTATCGCAGGCTCGCCGAGTTCATGTCTGAAAAGTTGAGAAAGAAAGACATTCTTATTTACTCGGTCGATCATAATTTCGTCAGCGACTTCCATACTTATTTGAAGGTGGACAAGAAGCTATCCATCAACTCCTCGGAGAAGCTCATGCGTATTTTCAAGCGCATCACCACCTTCGCGTTTAAAACGGGCCAGATTAAATGCGACCCGTTCGCCCTTTATACGATCAAGAAGGTGAAAACACACCGGGGTTTCCTCACCGAAGAGGAGTTCTCCCGGTTCTATCATTTCCAGACTGCGAACAACCGTTTACAGCGTGTACGCGATATTTTCGTCTTCGCCTGCCTGACGGGTATGGACTATTCGACGCTTTCGGCACTCAGGGATGAAAACATCGTCAAAAAACGCACGGGGACGTTTATCATTACGCCGCGTGTCAAGACGCGCGAAGTCTCGCAAATCAAACTCCTGCCGCAAGCCCTCGAACTGCTGGATAAGTTCAAAACCGTGCAGGAAGGGCCGCAGGTCATTCCGATGATAAGCAACGACAAGTACAACTGTTACCTGAAAGAACTCGCGGGCCGGTTGGGCGTTACCAAGCGGGTGACCAGCCACCTGGCGCGGCACACTTTCGCCACGATGGCCTATGGTAACGGCATGAGCCTCGGTTCCATCCAAAAGATTCTCGGCCATGCCAAGAGATCGACTACGGAAATCTATGCCGAGATGCTGGATCGAACCGTCGAGAAAGAGATGGACCAGCTCCGGGCAGTGCTTGACTTTTAATCCGTTTACAGACCATGAAACCCTCAAAAATAACGGGCCTGCTCGAACTTATCGACAGCTATAACACCGAACTGTTCAAAGTCATTCCCGTCTCTTCCCGTGAACAATATGTCTCGTTACGCAGATACGCTGCCGCTTTTCTGTCCGCTGCATACGGCAAGGAGGAGATAAGCCTGCAAAATGCGGATGACCTGTTGCCCTGCGCTTTCAAGCGGTTTTTACTCGCAAAAGGATACAGCCAAAGGACGGCGCACCGCAATTACAGGCTGCTCCAAAGAATGATCGGCTCGGTAAACGAAGCCGGGATGCTGACCGGAAGTATGGCAACCCGGAAATATTCCGTAAGACACGAAACCCTGACGGAAAAAGAACTGCTCCGGATGTTGGGAACCCGGATGCCGAACGAACGTTTGCAGCGTATTCGGGATGTTTTTATTTTCTCTTGCTTCACCGGATTGCGGCACGACGACATACGGGGGCTGACTCGGGCCGACCTTTCGATGTGTGGGGATGGCCGGGCATGCCTCGTTATCGGCAGGAAAATAACAGGCATAATAAGTTACATTCCTTTGTTGGATATTCCTTTGCATATCATCGTAAAATACTGCGGGTGGGACGAAGAGAGCTTGCTGCCTTGCATCACGGGCGAGAAAACGAACTGTTACTTGAAAGAAATAGGCCGTGCGTGCGGACTTTCCAAAAGCCTTTATTTCACGATGGCACGAAATACTTTTGCAGGTATCGTTGCCTATGCCAACGGGATGTCGATGGAATGTATATCCAGAGTGATGGGAGACAATGGCAACCCCTCTTTTGAACAGATAACTCAGGAAGATAAAGATAGCATCGAGGCGGAATTTACGGCCCTTGACAGCAGGCTTGGGAAATACTCGAACGTTTTTGCGATATAATAGGAATCGGTATGGAACTTAAAGCAATAGAAAACAAGATCGTTACAATCCGGGGCCGACAGGTTATCCTCGACAGTGATATTGCACACCTGTACGACGTCGAAACCAAACGCATCAACGAAGCGGTAAAGAATAATCCTGATAAGTTTCCCGAAGGATATGTTTTCAGCCTTACCGCCGATGAGTTCCACGGCTTGAAGTCGAAATTTTCGACTTCAAGTTGGGGCGGCGTCCGAAAGCTTCCCAAAGCCTTTACCGAAAAAGGGTTGTATATGCTGGCCACTATTCTGAAGTCTCCCGTCGCTACCCGAACGACTATCGCCATAATCGAGACTTTCGCTAAAGTCCGTGAATTGTCCCGCAATATAGCCACCTTATCGGAAGGGCAGGAAGCAGAGCTGCAACGATCCGTGCTGCAAAGAAGCGGCGAACTGATCTCGGATATATTAGGCGGCGATATGCGAACCACCGGTACAGAGACTACCGTAGAGTTTAACCTCGCTGTTTTTAAAGTAAAACATACGGTAAAAAAAGAACATTAATTATCTTTATAAAAATTAACGAATATGAAAGACAGAGGATATATCAAAATTACCGAAGAGCCCATCGGCAAATGGAAGGTAGAAGCCCGGCTCGTCGATGGCAACGTGTGGTTAGCCCAGCACGAAATCGCACGGTTGTTCGGAGTTTTTGTGGCTGCCGTCCGCAATAACCTGCGTGCGATCTTCAAAAACGGTGTATTGTTCGAGAGCCAAGTCAGCCGCCAATTTCCGACGGGACCGAAATACAGTGATACGTTCTACAACCTCGAAGCGATCATTTTCCTGAGCTTCCGTTGTGCGACCTTCGAAGCCCGGGCTTTCCGGCAATGGGTACTGCACGGCCTGTACGAGCATTACCGGGACGACAAACCCAAAGAACCTTCCGTAATTCTGATTTATAATTACGACCCGAAACAACCCGGATTGATCCTAAACTGAAAAACAGCGCCGGCCATAGTTTCCGGAATGGAAAGATAACCGTTTAACTGCATAGTAAATATCCGTTCTACTATATATTTCTTAGAGGTATTCGAAAATATTGGGCCAAAATTTGGCGAAATTGATAAGAGTTGTTACTTTTGAAGTAACAAATATTTCGGAAGAGTATTTGTTGCTGTTTATCCGGGCAGAATTACCACATTTATAGATACAGATAAACGGCCGAGAATCGGAATGCACGGTTCTTGGCTTTGTTGTATCGAGCTGTGGTAAGCCGTGCCCGACACAGTCAAGATACCGTGCATATCCTTGAAAGTACACCTTCAAACGATATGCCGGAAATGAAAAACAACCGTACACACAGAACAAGCCGCTACACGAGCGATTCGTCACTCCAATCTTTACATGCCGTCTCCTATCGGGCCGGGGAATTATATTTGTTTCATTGCACGGAGCATTCATGTACCTCTTCCGGGTGTCTGTTCGGTATTTTTGATAAAAAAGTCTCCGGTATCATCTATCTGGAATCGAGCAGTTGGGACCTGCGTCATTTTCGTTTATGGCATCGCCTGCCACAATGTTATTGCTACTCACGCCTTGCTACGCGTTCTGAATTGCGGGATTACATATTCAATCTTGCTTATTATGAATGCTGCCATACATGATGGCATAACCGATCCGACGTACGGCCCGAGAGATAGAATCCTGTACCCAATTTATGAAGATTCCCTCGGTGGGGAAGAGTGACGCGACTCATTACAAGATAGGGCTGTCTGCTTTTTTGCAGACAGCCCTTTTGTATTTAGATACATATCATCACCTATGCAGCAAAAACGGCATCCGGTTCAAAATGTCGGAAATGAAAATTATTCCGGTAGTGCGTCCCATTGGTTTTTCAAAACGCCGGACGTGTATTCTTTCGATGTCCTCCAGCGTAAAAGCCGGGCACGGCAAAAACTCTCGACGATTTTATTTATGGCGTCCGCCGACAAAGACATGGAGCTGCAATAGCACCAGATAGCCTCGGCATTCAGCGGTGTGTCCAATTCCACCAGTGTGTTCGCGGCGGCTTTCAGCCGATTCATGTCATTCGGATTTAGAAATCCGCTGTTAGAATACGAAGTGATATTGAGCCAGTCGATAGCCTTTTTTACCCAAGGGTCCAATACGGCCGTCGATTTAGCGGCTTCGCCCGTTGCAATATTGATGGCATTGCGGGATTTGATCCATACATCGCCGTTTTGCATATTCCAGGGTATGTAAATAATACAATGTATTCCGGGCTTGTGCTCGAATTTTACAATTTCGTCCACGTCGAGGGCTATCGCTACGAGAATATCCGTTTCTGCCGGGTTCGTCCTGAACGGACGATATGTCTTGAGGGTAAATACCGGAATCTGTTCCTCATTGAAAAATATTTTACCCGTATCATTACACCTGTCATCAGGACATAATAGACTCAGTAAAGAATACTGGCTCTTAGTCGGGACAAGAACGACAATCCGCCCTGTTCCCGCATCTTCACGTTTTAGCCGCAAAGCGAATTTCAAAGCCTCAATGTAGTTGGCTGGTACCAAATCCGTTTCATTTTCTATGTAATAATATTGCTGCATCTTGTAAGATCATTGCCCTTAAAAATACATGGCAGAAAGTTATTATCAAAAGAAAGACTGAAAAAAGCAATTCCATCTCTTAGCACGCTATCGTATGAATCCGCCTCAAATGCTGCGGACGTTTACAAACAATTTGTTCTTTGAGGCGTGAACAGAGCGATCACCTTGCCGCCCTCCGGCACTTCAAAAGAGTGCGATTATTGTCCGTAAACGTAAATCGCTTTTGGATTTATTCATACCGGAGCTTCCGTAATTTGCCCATATCTTTCTGGGATACGGTTTTTGTGCCTGATGTGTACGCGGAGGGCTGGTCCTCTATGCCCTCCGCTAATAGTTCTTTTCCGCACTTTTCATAACCTTTCTCCTCATTTTCTAAAGCCGCCTCCACGGACCGATATGGATGGTATCTTGGTTCAGAAGCGAAGGTATTTACGGGCTTTACGCCCACGCAAGATCAGGCCGCCGAAGGCGGTTTTGCGAAAAATCTTCCTCTTTCCCTTCGGGCGAGCGTATTTCCCGCAAAAATCTTGCGTGGGCTAAGCCCTTCCTTCTTATTGCTTCCGAACCAAGATACCATCCATACCGGCTCCGCTACGGCATAAAAAAAAAGTCGAAAGGTTATGAAAAGCACAGAAAATAAGAATAGGAACCAGAAAACCTCCAACCTTCCACTCAGCATAGGTGCGGGGGTTCGGGCAGGATTGAAAATCGGGGCGATCGCGCTGGGTTTTCACCTCTTCGGGAGCGGCTTTTTTTGGGTCGTTTTGGCCTTTCTGCTCTGTTATAACATCCTGCGGGGTATCCTCTCCTGTCTTGTTTCTCTTGTCGTTCTGATCGGCTTTTTCTTCTTTCTCTTTTCTCAAATCCTCTAAAACCTTAAAAATCATGGCAAAGTATTATTCCCTGTTCGGCGGTACGACCACCGACACCTCGATTCAAGTCGCAAAGGAAAACCAAATCGTAATCGGCTACGGCCCAGGTATGAGCCAATCCCGGTATGTAATTTACAAGGTCGAACACGGTGCAGACGGATATATGTACCATTTGGTAAACCTCGAAACGAAAGCGATCCGGCGCACCGACATCCTCGAACCACTCTCTAAAAAGTTCGGCATAGGTTTGTATTACACCGATACGCCCGCCGAATTTATGGACGCTTTCGAAGTGGCTGCCATTGTTGCCGAAGCCGAAGCGAAAGCACGGAAAGAAGCCGAAGAAGCCGAAGCGGAACGCCAACAGGCGGAACAGGTCAAAAGCGTAGGTCGGAGGCGGTTTGCCGAAATCCTGCCCCCGGATGCAAAGGCCGTAATCGTGGCAAAACTCAAACAGGACGAAAGCGACCACATGACCGACTATTTTGCAAGCAGCACCGTCCGCACCGTTGTTTTGGGCTTTTCAAAGCATACACGGGATATTTTCTCCGAAATGCGTAAATACGCCCCGAACTTGCCCGAAACCGCTTATTTAGCCGAATCGAACGAGGATTACGAACACCGTGAAAAGTATTCTATGGGTGCAGGGTACTATCTCGGAGAAAGTAAATATCACGGGTGGATCATTCAGAAAGTTCCCATTTATAACCGTGAGCGCACAATCGAAGATTTTGCCTATACCGCCGGAAACGAGGACAATATCCGCCTTGAAAGCCCCAAGCCGGAACACCCACAGCAGGAGCAGGAACAGACGACCATACAAGGCGAATTTATCCTTGTGGACTACTCCGAGAAAGCTATCGCCCTGTTTGGGGACACAAAACCTATCAAAGACGCATTATCCGACCTCGGCGGACGGTTCAACAGCCGACTGACCCACAACGGGCAGAAACGCGCCGGATGGATATTCCAAAAGGCGAAAGAGGCGCAGGTGCGTGAGTTAATCGGCATGGCCGAATAATCCCAAAGTCTAATCCGGGGGCGGAAAGCCCCGCCCCCACAAAACCGAATCGACATGACACTGAACGAATATATCGACCAAACCGACCCGCAACCCGATGTAAAGGTCATTCTTAAAGAGGGTGAATACATCCGGCGCAGTACGGTTAAAGCAACCCCTTTCTCCTTTCATACCGCCGTAGATATCCCTGCCATTACACGGCGGTACGGCATAGAGGACAGCTATATATGGCTGGGCAATAACCCGCAGTTGTTCACACGAAACCCACACACGGGGGAACTGCACGGAAGCGTGTTTTTCCTGCCCGAAAACACCCCCGAACCGCCCGAAATCATCCGTTTCCGCCGATTCCTAAAGGCGAACGGGGAGTTTATCGAACAATGGGAAATAGACAATCCCTATAAGCCGGGAGAGGTACAGAAGCGCAACGCCCGGTTCCGGGAAGCATACGCCGAGTATCTCGACAGCGTAAGGGACATTTACGCCCTCTCGGACAAAGACATTGATTTTTGGCTCATCTGAACATTCATCCGGGGGCGGTAGCCCCGCCCCCACAATAACGACGATTATGGCACAAGAGAATAAAGCAACGGACTATTTCAAGCAGACGATCCAAAGCTATTTGAAGCGTCGGGCGCAGGCAGACGAACTTTTCGCGCCCCGGCTGGCAAACCCCAAGAAGAACATCGACGAATGTATAACATTCATCCTCAATTACGTGAAAGAGAGCGGTTGCAACGGCTTCGCGGACGATGAAATCTATTCGCTGGCCATGCACTACTACGACGAGGACGACATCGACATCGGAAAACCCCTCAAATGCAAAGTCGTGGTGAATCACACCATCGTGCTGACAGAGGAAGAAAAAGCCGAGGCCAAGCGGAAAGCCATGCAAAAGGCGACCGATGAAGCCTACGCCAAACTGACCAAGCGCAACAGCCCGAAAAAGGCAGATGCGGAAAAGTCTAACACATTAACCCTGTTCTGATTATGAAACCGAGAAATAAATTCCAACGTGCTTGCGTGGAAGCGAGCAAGAAATTACCGTCCCTGACCGATGCACAAAAACGCTGGGCATACACCGAACTTATAGAGCCGGTAGGCCGTAGAACCGCCAAAGGGCAGGTCTACTGCCTCGAATGCGGAGAGGTGTTTTACAACGACACCAAGCGTAAACATTGCACCTGCCCAAATTGCCGGACTAAACTGTATATCGAGGACACCCGCAAACAGAAATTCGAGCAGAGGATGTATGCGACCTATATAACCGCCTGCGAGGGTTTGCAGGTAATCCGGGTGTTCATGGTGGACTATTACGCCAAAGTGGGTGCAGAACCGAGATACAGCCATACGGAGGTCATGCAAAGATGGATAGCCCCCAGCGGAAAATACTGCACGCTGGCCCGCAACCGTGTTTGGGGTACGATGTATTACGATTCGTGGATTTATTCCTCCGATTTGGAACTGCATAACGAAACATGGGCGTATGACCGGATTTATACGTCGGATATTTACCCCCGTATGAAACTCATCCCCGAACTCAAACGGACAGGATATAAAAAAGGACTGTACGGCCAAAACCCTAAAACGCTGTTCTGCGTCCTGCTGACCGACAACCGGGCGGAATCCCTGCTGAAAATGGGGCAGGACGACCTGTTACGCCTGTATCTGAACGACCACAGCCGGAATTTCAACGACTATTGGCCCTCTATCCGTATTGCAGTCCGCAACGACTACAAGGTTACGGATGCAACCCTGTGGTGCGACTACCTCGATGCACTCCGGGAGTTAGGTAAAGACCTACACAGCCCCAAATACGTGTGCCCCGCCGACCTGCACCGGGAACACGACCGCTACATGAACAAACTCGCCCGCCTTGAAGCCGACCGGGAAATCCGTATGAATTTGCCCTCGCACCTGCGTAAAGAGCGCAATTACCGCAAGGCCAAAGCCAAGTTTTTCGGCCTTGCGTTCTCGGACGGCCATATCGCCGTGCGGGTATTGGAGAGCGTGAGAGAACTCATTGCCGAGGGAAAGGCCATGCACCATTGCGTAGGTTCTTACCACAACAAAGCCGATTCGCTGATTCTCTCGGCTACGATGGACGGTCGGCGGTTGGAAACGGTCGAGGTTTCCATTTCCCAACTCAAAGTGATCCAATGCCGGGGCGTGTGTAATGGGAAAACGGAATATCACGACCATATCGTGAAGCTCGTAAACAGCAACATGCCCCTTATTCAAGAGCGCATGGCCGCTTAATTACTAACCGATAACAGACGACATTATGAAACCCAATAATTTATTCAGACAGCAAGTAGCAAAAGCCGGAGCGATGCTCCGGCCTATCCCCGCCGGACAGATCAAGTGGGCCTATGCCCAATGTTTCGCCCATTACGGACGCCGGACGAAAAAGGGCATCATCACCTGCGCCGAGTGCGGCGGAACATGGACGGACAAAGTAGCGCAGAAGCATTGCCTGTGCCCCTATTGCCACACCCGGCTGACCATAGACGACGATTCCCGGCGCAGGGTGTACCGCATGGAAGATTACGCCCTGTTTATGACCGTCCGGGGCGGGATGCAGGTACTCCGTTTCGTTTATCTGACCTACTATGTACGGATAGGACAACCCGCAAAATACACCCATTGCGAAGTGGTACAGCGATGGATTGCCCCGGATGGACGGTGCGCCACCCGTGCAAGACTGCGTCCGGAATTTTCGTTTGCAACGGGATGGCAGTACGACACCTCGCTGGAACTTCGTCCCCATAAACCGCTGTATAACATTCATCCCCGTTGCATTCATCCCCGGCAGGAACTCCTGCCCGAACTGCAAAGAAGCGGGTATAACGGGGAGTTTCACTCCATCACCCCACCGGAAATGTTCTGCGCCCTGCTGCGCGACAGCCGGGCTGAAACCCTACTCAAAACCGGACAGGTTACGCTCTTGAAATACTTTGCCGAGATGCCCCGCATACTGGACGATTATTGGCCGAGTATCCGTATCGTTATCCGCAACGGGTACGAAATCACCGATGTGGGAATGTGGTGCGACTATATAGACCTGTTGCGCTTTTTCCGCCGGGATTTATGTAATGCCAAATACGTGTGTCCTGCCGACCTTAAAGCGGAACACGACCGCTATGTAAGGAAGAAAAGCGAGTGCTTACGCAGGCGGGCAGAGCAGGAACGCATACGGGAAGCCATGCAGTACGAACAGGAGTACCGGGACGCCAAAGGACGGTTTTTCGGCCTCGACCTTACGGACGGCAAAATCCATGTCCGGGTATTGGAGAGTATCGAGCAGTTTTGGCAGGAGGGCGAAGCCATGCACCATTGCGTCTTTACTAATGAATATTTCCTCCGGGACGATTCGCTGATACTCTCGGCCACGATGGACGACAAACGATTGGAAACGGTCGAGGTATCGCTCTCCCGGCTCAAAGTGGTGCAGAGCCGGGGGCGGTGTAACCAAGATACGCCCTATCACGACCGTATCGTGAAACTCGTAAATCGCAATATGCCCCTTATCGAAAAACGGCTGACCGCATAATAAAATTCGGGGCGGCGAAAGCCGCCCGTAAACAAGAGTACGATGCAAGTAATCTTTGAACACATAGCCCGATTGAAAGGTATGGATATCGAGGTCGGGCAGGCCGTAAACGATGCCCTGCGGCTTACGAAAGGCAAGACCGGATTTAGGACGGCGACTGAAATCTGGCGCGGATGCGAACTGGTCATAACGCCGGGCCACGACCTCCGCACGACCACGATCCATATACGCCCGCCCGATGCAGCCAAACTGCGCCGTCGGAGTAATTGGCGCAACGGCGCGGCCTATTATCGCAACGGCGCATTTTGGGGCAATATCACGAACGCAAAAGCCGAATTAATTTAACCTGTACTACGATGAAAAAACAACTTAATGAAAGGGAACAAAGAGCATACGGGGTTGTTTCCTTGCTGAAAGCAAAATACAAGGTCGAGGTCTGTCCATTCGACCGCACGGCAATAATCGTCAGCCCAATTACGGAAAAACAATTTTCCGCTTTGTGCCGGGAACTGCATTGTTCGGGCACATACAACGAAGAACGGCAAACCGCCATTCTGACCAATTTCGGAATGTATAGACAATAAACGAATCCATATAAGTATAACCGGGGCTGGGTATAGCCCGGCCCATAAAAACCGAAACCATGAACAAGGATAAATCCATAACCATAGCATTTACGGGCCACCGCAACGACCGTATCACGACGGACAGGCAGGCCCTTTCGGAACTGTTGGAGCAGACCATAGAAAAGTATTACAGGCGGGGATTGCGGCACTTTCTCTCCGGCATGGCGCAGGGCTTCGACCTGCTGGCCGCCGAAGTCGTACTGAAAGCCCGGAAACGGCATCCCGACATCCGGCTGACTGCCGTAGTACCCTGCCCGGAACAGACGCGCTATTTCTCGGACGAGGATAAATTCACCTACAAAACCGTACTGAACGGTTGCGGCCGGGTCGTCCTTATCGCCGACCGCTATACCCCCGATTGCTTCCACCGCCGTAACGACTACCTCACGGACAATGCCACCCTTATCGTCGGCTATTGGGACGGTATGTCCAAAGGCGGCACGTACTATACCGTCCGCCGGGCCGAAAGCAAACGGTTGCCCGTTATCAACCTGTTTGCCGACATCCGGGCCAACGAGTGGTGGAAACAGTGTCCGCGGGAGGTCAAAGCCGTTTTTACGGGAATAGATGCAGGGCAAGCGTCCGATGCTTATTACGGGACATTTTGGAAGCGGCTCGACCAGGCCGACCGTAACGACATGCACCGTTATTGGCAGTACCGCCGGGGCGAACTCCCGCTTTCGGAGGACGAAGCCTGCGACCTGCTCGCCGCCATCGTCATGGCCTTGACCGATGCGGAATTGGCCGAATACGAGACTGCTCCGGACCTCTCCGATGAGCAGTATGACGAGTGCTTCGGCAAGCAGAGCAAAACGATAGAAGAACGGATCGAGAACGGAAATTTTGAATAATAAATATATACGGCAATGAAAATCGCAGAAGTAAATAGAGGCATTATCGGACGGCGGTGCGAGTACAACTACGCAGGCCAAAGAGTTACCGGAGTAATAACGCGGGTACATGAAACCCGGTATTCGGTAGAGGTAAAGATGCGTTATGACAAGCCCCAACGCCGGGACGACGATATAGATACGAACGGGTGGGTCATCGGCTACAAAATCGCCGGGGATAATGCGTTGGCCGACCTACGCCTGCTCCCTGAACCCGTATACCAGACGCTTGTCGTAACCTTTGCCGAACCTATCGACATGCTGGAGGGCGGCGTTTTCGACGATCCACAGGCATGGGGAGCCGCCACGCTCAAAGAATGGATAGAGGGCTATGAAAGCACCCGCTTTACGCAGATAGGTAAACGCAAGGCGGTCATTACCTCGGAATACAACATGGAAAGTGTCCGCGAATGGCTGGAAAAGCATACGGAGATCGAAACTCTTAAAACAGCATAAGACATGGCACAGGAGAGAATCGACGACTGGATGCGGGAGGCCAAAGACCTCGCCCGTGCGGAGAGGGAACTACAAATCGACCATTGGGTATATATCACCTTCGAGTACCGCGAGGACGACCGCAGCCGGGTCGTCCTCCACAAGATAGACATCCCCCGCACGATGCTCGACCGCTGGCGGTGGCTCATCGAGTGGCGCAGGGCTGCCCTCGTCTGCCGCTATCCCCGCAAGGGCGTGCAGGTCTATTACTGTTTTTACGACAAACGCACGGGACTGCAAACGGGTTTCGATCACCTGCTTTCGCGCGTGGCGGCGGCAAAGGCGCAGATAACCAAGACCGAGCGCAGGATTACGGAATATGTGGACTATATGACCCGTAACGACCTGTTCTTCGACCCTGCGACGGACGAACAATTGCGCTGCGCCAATGAGAAATTGGCGCGGAAAAGGGCCAACTATGCCGAACTGTGCGCCCTGCTCCAGAGAGAGGTCGAAAAGCACCGGGCCAATCCCGGCATTTATAAATTGTTCGTCGGCTTCGACAAGCTGGGCGAGTTCGGCTCGATCCGGGAGGCCCGGAGCCATGCCGAAAACTGCGGACGCAGCGGTACATTCAACATCATCGGCGACCGCTACCGGGATAGTTGGTACAAATCTGTAAACGCATAAGGCTATGGAACGGACGATTAAAGACATCGCAGGAAATACGGTTGTAGTAACCAATATCCGCAAAGCAATCAGACAATGTAAGGAATGTATCGGAAGCCCCTATAAGATGGAAACGGGGCACACCGTAGGCGAAAACCACGCCTATATGCTCCGGCAGCTACTCGAATTGCAACGCATCCGCCACAAAAAGGGCTGACCATTACGGATATTTATACGCGCAAAAGCCCGACGGTTCAGAACCGTCGGGCTTTTGGTTTCCTGGGCGCCAATAAAAGGAATCGGCTAAATGATAAATCTGCTGCCGTAAATGCCGTTTATCCACATGGCAAATAGTTTGTCTGTTACCGAATAGACCTTGCCGATCTCCGTGATAATGTCCTTTTCGAGCAGTTTTTTCGTGGCGGATTGCACCGAACTGGCCGAGGAAAGGCTGTGGCGTTTGATGAATTCCGCCGAGGTAACGCGCTCCGCCTCTCCGTCCTTTGCAATAGCGTATAGCAGCTCTTTTTGCTTTTCGGGAATGTTGGACAATATCTCCCGGAAGATGGTGTCGTTGGCCGCGATCATCCCCTCGATAGCCGTGCGTATCACCTCTATCGTACACTCGCTGCCGGCCGGCGTATCGGCAAAGGCTTCGTTAAAGGTTTTCTGGATGTAGAACGTATGTCCCTTAAACAGATCGTAGACCTTCTCGACATCCGCCGCCGCTATGCGGCGGTTCCGGCTTTCAAAATGCCCCACGACGAACGGAATGTATATTTCCCGTGCGATGGCCCGCAACTCCAGCATATCCGCGCTGTGGTAGAACGGGCGCGAGGCAGAGAGGAACATCTCCTGCATCATGTGGCGTTCGCTCCCGGCGAAGATGAAATTACTGTTGCGTATTTTCTGTATATGGGTGCGCAACAGCGCCTCGATATTCTTTTCGGGATATTTGGCCACCTGCTGAAATTCGTCGATGGCCACGATGCAGGGTTTATCGGCCGAGGCCAGGTAACTGAAAATCTCCTCCAGCGTATATTCGGGGCGTTCGATGTCTCCCAGTTCTACGTTGAACGCGGGCAGTCCCGTCATGGGATCGAATCCGAACTTGCCGCTGATGGATTTGATCGTCCGAAGGAACAGGTCGGCCATCTTCCGGCTGCGCGGCAGGAGCGTTTCGTATATCTCGCGTCCCAACAAGTAGGTGAACTCACGAAGGCTCGATGTATGCAGGATGTCGATAAAGAACGTATAGTATTCGTCCCTGATCTCCGGTTTGTCGTAACAGAACCGAATCAGCCCCGTTTTTCCCATACGGCGCGGCGAGATAATGACCATATTGTTGCCGTTTGTTAACGACTTAACTAAACGCGCCGATTCCTCTACGCGGTCGCAGAAATACTCCGGCTCTATTCTGCCCGTTACGATGAACGGATTTACCTTTTTCGTCATATTGCGGTTTGCTTTTCTCAAAAGTAATTATTTTGTTCGAATTATGCAAATAGAATAAAAACGACAACAAGGCGGTATGGTACGGCAGTCGCAGGAATTGCAGCGCATCCGGTGCAAAAAGGGTTGACCATTACAGAATATTTATACGCGCAAAACCCCGACGGTTCAAAACCGTCGGGGTTTTGGTTTCCATAACGTTGATAATGATTACGGTTTCAAACCCAGTTTCTTTTTGGGTAGTTTGGCCAGCTTCGCGGCCACGTCGGGCAGGTGCCTCGCCCGGCGGTCGTCCGGCGTAACGGCGGCCTTGTTCTGCTCCTTGCGGGCCGGTTCCGCCTGCCTGGGCTGCCGGATATTCAGGAAATCCCGCCGGAGTATCTCTCCGGCCAGCTCCCGTATTTCGGCCATCGCCTGTGCCTTTCCGGTTTCCGTACCGGCTTCCTCAAAACGTTTGGCCAGCGGGTCGAAACGGTCGTAGTAGGAGAAGCTGTTCGGAAACTCGTCCTGTAAGAACGGCTCCTTACTTGCCGGCGATGAGAGGGATAGCAGGCAACCGATGTCGTAGGTGTCGGTCGGCAGGCCCGGTATCTCTCCTTCGTCCGTCCGGGATATGGCGGCGAAATTAGCCAGCGTCGCCGACATATCGACGCGCTCGCTTACCGTGCGTACCCCGATCTCTTTCATATCGGTATAACGGTCGCCGGGCAGCTCCCCGAACGGTTCCGGGCCATCCTCGTAAAGCGCTCCGAGGCCGGGATTGGCCTTCGCTTTCTGCGCCTGGGTGGGGATCAGCTCCAGTACCCGGAAAAACGTAATGTCGAGGCGCGGGTCGAAGAAATTTTTTGCGAAGAACTCGCGGTATTCCTGTTGCAGGCGGCAACCTTCGTCTGTACTGTCGAACAGCAGTACACCCCGGTCGGTTTCTATACCTGTGTAGTTGTTTTGCCCTGTGGCGGTCCCGAAGTCGGAGTAGCGCATCGCGGCTATCTGATACCCGTGATCCTGCGCCAGCCGTTCCGGCGTATTTTCGGGCGCCAGAGGTTCGAGTCCCTGCGTATAGCAGTACATGGCCGGATAGAGCCGGGCGGTATTGATGGGTTTCAGCCCCAGCTCCCGGACGGCTTCTTGGAGTTTGCCGTAATATTTTTGCGTACCTTCACCCGTCTCCCACACCGGTATCCTTTTTGAATCCGGGAAGCGGTACTGTACGAAAAAATCGTTTTCGTAAGAGGGTTTACGGTCCCGGAGCGCATAAAAGGCCCCGTCGTTCACGAAGTCCGTAAAGCGTTTATAGATCAGATCCCAGGTCGATATGACCCGGATCTCCCCCTCCGGGGATAGCAGCATATATACGTCGCCCGGCTCCCGGCGGTCGCCGGGGACGATTCCGTTATTTCCTGTCGTTTTCATAGCTATCTTTTAATGGTTTTAGAATTTCGGTTTAAGCGCAGGTTTGCGCTGCGGTTTTACGGGGCGTGTCCGCTCTTGCCGGGGCGTAAGGTTCCGCAGTTTCAGCGATTCGTCTTTGCTGTTGTAGCGAACCTCGCAGTCGGCAAAGGTTCCGGTATCCGTTTCCACGTTCCGCAGGCGAACGGGCTCCCCGGCATAGAGCCGTTTACTTACGTCATAGGAGACCGGCTGGCGGAGCAACTCATCCATTTTTCGGGCGAACAGGTAAATATTGTCCTCGCACCGAATCCGGTCGGGGGTGTAAATATCCAGGTTCGAATCGCTCTTAAAGGCGTAAAGACACATATCCGCCGTGCGTATGCCGTAGGGAACCCATCGTATCGCCTCCGGGTGGTTCCACACGGCCGCTTCGGCGACCTGCGGCGTAATGGATGCCTGCGGCACGTATTGCAACACCTCCCCGTTCTTCCGCACGGCTTCCAGCGCCACTTCCTCCGAGATAGCCTTGCGAGGTATCGCGCTCATCAGAAAGTCGATCATAAGGGAATTGTCCTGCTCTTTGATTATTTGCAGGGTCATGGAGGGTTCTGTCAGTGCACCAGCGGCACTAAAATTGGCCTTGTTTTTTCCATAAGTGTTGTCAAAAGCTACTTTGCACATCTCGTAAGTCCGGTCGTCTTCGGGTATTCCATATAAATTCCGGGGGTTGTCCCTTACCATCTCCAAGTAAAATTCGGGGATTTTCATACTCTCCGGAATATGGCGGATGGCGTAAGGACTATGGCGTATGGCCTCCCGGCAGAGTTCCGGCGTCTTGTGCTCTTCAGGCACCACCCGCAGGCAGGAGCCGTCGTAACGTATGGCAGCCTCGCACATATCCCGATCCTTGAACCGGTCGGGAATGTCGAAGAACAGCTCCGGTTCCTTCATAAAAATCATTCCGGCCAGTTTCGGGGTCATGTACTCCGGGTTCATGTTCTCCAGAAACTCCTTGACATCCCGGTAGCCGTTCCTGGATTCCAGTAACCTTTCGTGTATCTCCGGGAAAGGAATATAGCGGAGCGCCTGCAATCCGGAAGTACGGGCAAGCGCCGTATCGCACATCTCCCGCGTCAGCAGTCCGGGCTCGAAATAGCGGATGGCCAGGCCGTCGCCCTCCAACGCTTTCCGGTACAGCCAGTGCGTATGCTTCTCCTGCGGTATGCAGTCCAGTATCCGGCAGTCGTTCTTGACTGCTTCGGCGTACATCGACGGCGTGCGGAGTTTTTCGGGAACGTAGGCCAACGCCCAACCGGCCGTTTTAACGGCCTCCCTGCACATCCTTTTCGTCTTTAGCGGCTCCGGCACGAAATCGAGGGCGTTGCCATCCCGCCGCACGGCGGCCATACATACCTTCTGCGTTCTCAATTCCTCCGGCAATACGGCCAGGCAGGCCGGGTCTTTCTGTACGGCTTCCAATGCGATCTTCTCGTTCAGCACTCCGGGATTTATCTTCCGCAATACCGCCGGGGCACTGTCGTGCCGGTTCCGGCCCGCGAAGAGCCGGAACCCCTCCAGGCAGACATCGGGATATGTGATACGCCCCAGCAGACCGGCGGAGTCGGCGAATTTCGCCCTCAGCGCCGCCCGGCATATCTCCCGCGTCCTCATCCTTTCGGGAACCGACTCCAACGCCCATCCGTAGTGCCTGACGGCAGCCAGGCATACCTCCGGCGTTTTGAGACGCTCCGGCACCCGTTCCAGCAACTCCCCGTCCTCCCGCACCGCCGCCAGGCATATCACCTCGGTGAGCACCTCTTCGGGTACATATTTCAGGTTCCCCGCCCATGTTTCGACGGCCCGCAGGCTTACCGCTTCGGTGCGCCTCTCACGCGGCAGGGAGGGGTACATATTTTCTCCCTCTCCGCCCCAGCTTACCAGGGCCACATCCTTTTTTTCCTGCTCTGTCATGGCATTACCTAATTGACGGCCGCCGATACCCGGTGATCAGCAGTTCGGTTATTTTTTTCCCCTCTGTTGATATGGCGCGGAGCCACCACGCGCGATATACAACAGTCCCGGTAGAGATCGTCCAGAAAGTCGTTCGGCGGCGTGGCGGCCCGCCCGTCCGAGTTGCTCTGCATCCACCGTGCGCCCCGTGCCGTCAGACCGTAGCAGAAATCCCGCAGGCGCACCTGCTCCCCGTCGCCGAAGCCGTTTTTCGTATAGGAGGTAAAGGCCGAGGTAACATTCAGCGGACGGTACGGCGGATCGAGGTAGAAGAACGTGCCGGGCGCGGCATACTCCGCACATCGGGCGTAGTCGCCGCCGGTCAGCTCCACACCTTGCAACAGGCGGCTGTCCTGAAGGATCACCGCCTCGTCGAAAAACGAATGCCGGCCGCAGTCCCCGAACGGGGCGTTATACTCTCCCCGCCCGTTTACCCGGTAAAGCCCGTTATAACAGGTTTTGTTCAGGAAGATGAACAGAGCCGTCCGCTGTACCATATCCGGGCCGTCGCCGTTATAGCGCTCCCGCCGGCGCAGGAAATACGCCTTGCGGGCCTCGCGCGACGGCAAGGCCATATATTCCCTTTTGATCTTGCGGAGTATTGTTATCAATTCATGCGGGCGATCGCGCACCGTGCGATAGGCGTCGATCAGATCGGCGTTGTAGTCGTTGAGCACGTAACGTTTGCCGGGATACTTCTGCCGCAGGTGGAAGAAAACGGCCCCGCCGCCCGCGAAAGGTTCCACGCAGGTATGGCACCGGTCGAAATCCTCCGGGAGCGCCCCTTCTATGGCAGGTATGAGCTGCCTTTTGCCGCCCAGCCACTTGATGAACGGCCTGCCTGCCGGAGCAGGCGGAATAGTGTGTTTCATAAGGATTGAAAATTAAAACGCCCGGCAAATGTGCCGGGTGCCGTCGGTTAAACATTAAGATTCCTCTGTGCCGCCCGCACCGGTCTCGTTCTGGAACGTGAACGAGCGTTGCACCGTCTGGCCCATGTTGTCCTCGATATAGACGTCCACGGTCTGCTGGTCGTCGCTGCGGGAGGTGTAGTAGAGCCGGAACGAGAAACGATCCAGCGGATAGCGGTCGTTGGGAGCGAACACCGTCCCGTCGTCCATGCGCAGTTCGCCACGGCCGTCTGGCTGGAAGTAGCGGATCGTGTAACGGGCGCCGTCGTACCCACCCTCGCGGACGAGCGTGCAGCGTATCTCTGCGGTTTCGCCTACGGCGATACGCTTCTGTACAGGCATCGTTTCCAGTTCGAATTTGTACGCCTGCTGCACATCCAATTCCTTGTCGCAGGAGGCCAAGAGGCCGAGTGCGGCCAGGGCCGCTAAAAACATTTTTTTCATACGTCCATCAGTTTATTTGCATTTGTAATCCGAAAAATCCATCGACTTGAACAGCCGCTTGTTGTTGCACCAGTAGGCCAGCCGCCATGCCTCCCGCGAAGGTTTCGTGCCGCCCGTAAAGTCCCGGTACGGCTGTGCAAAGGGCACGCAGCCCAGCGCCTTCAGCTCCCGGATGCGCCGGAGCGCATCGTCGATGTCGTCGCGCACCAGCACGTAAAAGAACAGCTTGCGGGGCGGTATGCCGCATCTGCCGAGCAGCTCCACGGCCCGGTGTACGTCGTCCCGCAGGGCGCTGGTGTCGTAGGCCATCCGCAGGTAACGCAGCCACCGTACCCGCGCGAGCAGTTCCGCCACCGCCGGGTCGCGGGCTATGCGCCGCGCATCGAGGCCCTGGTTGAAGTCCACCCGGATGCCCAGCCGCACAATCTTCTCGATCTGCATAAGTCCCCAATCCGAGGCCAGCACGTTGTTGTCGAGCAATACGGCCCGCCTGCGCCCGGCGAGGAACTCTCCGATGTCGGCATGGGGCCGGATGCCGCCCTCCTTGTGCGGCACCACGCACCACGGGCAGCGGTTCGGGCATCCGCGCGTGAGGAAACCGTAGGCTTCCTCCGCACCGTAGAGCGAATAGTCGGGGCACGTATGCTCGACCTCCTCCGGCAGCACCGTCGCATAGTCCCGGTAGCCCGTTCCGCCGCGGATGACCTCGCAGGGGTACTCGTCCCGGCAGTCGGGCGAATGGGTAAAGACCTTCGACATATAGACCCGGTCGTAGCTTTTCGCCGGGTCGGCCATCTCTGCCGTATCGCCCCGGGCCTTGTGCCAGGCCGAGAGCTTCATCAGCGCGAGGTTCGGGAAACCCCGCCCGTCTACATCCACCAATCCGATCCGCATAATGCTAATGCCCCGTCTGGTTATCCTCATGCGGCACGCCGTCCCACGGGGTGTCCTGCGGAATCTCTATATCCGTTTGCGGACGCTTCAGCGTTTCCGTTTCTTCCTCCTCGTACAGCTTGGCGCAGGAGGCGAGCCCCGCCGCCAAAAGCAGTATGAGGGCCGTAATCACTCTTTTTTTCATCGTTTGATCGTCGGTTAAAAGGTTATCGATCGCCGGGCCGGTTTGCCCGAAGCCCGGATTTGTCTATTTTTGTGCATTCAATTCGTCGTTATGCGAAACCCTATAAGCGTCATATTGCGGGGCGTCGGACAGGTGTTCTTCCAGAACAATGCCCTGTCGGGCCTGCTGATGCTTGCCGGCATCGCCATAGGCGACTGGCGGGCGGCCCTGTTGGCCCTCGCCGGCAATGTCGCGGGCAACCTTACGGCCGTAGCTGGACGCTATTTGCCGAAAGAGATCGGGGACGGACTGTACGGCTTCAACGGCACGCTGGTGGGCATCGCCGCCGGGGTCTTCTTCCGTCCGGGCTGGGAAAGCATTATCCTGCTGGCGGCAGGCTCCGCGCTTTCGACATGGATCACGCACTTCTTTCTGCTGATACGCAAACCCGGCTATACCGCACCGTTCATTCTCTCCACCTGGTTGTTGCTGGGAATTGCCGCACTGTTCTTTCCGTCGCTCAGGCCGGAAGCGGTTGTGGAAACCGCAGTCGGATCGCCCCGGTGGTTGCAGGCGTTCCCGCTCCATTTCGGGCAGGTCATGTTCCAGGGCACGTCAGTCGTCACGGGTCTGCTCTTTATGGCTGGTATCGCGGTCAATGACCGCCGGGCGTTGCTCTACGCCCTCTGGGGCGCGGCGCTGCCGCTAGCCGCAACCTTCCTGCTGCCGGATTTCGGAGAATACAATACAGGATTGTACGGATACAACGCCGTATTGTGCGCCGTCGCTCTGGCCGGAGGTGAGGGCCGCGACTTCCTGCGGGCGACCCTCGCCGTCCTGCTCTCCGTCGCGCTGCAATGGCTCGGCATGGCCGCCGGGGCCGTTACGCTGACGGCGCCGTTCGTCCTTTCCGTATGGGCCGTACTGGCGCTGAAACGGATTCCCCGGAAAGAACGCCCGGCATACCGGAAGATCTGAGCGTCCCGGTAAATCCGTCCGGACCGTCTACGGCCCCCTTTCGGTTAAAAGTTCGTTGATCTCCGGGTCGAGCCTGCCCCGGTACTCGAATGTTTCGCGCAGGTTGCAGGCCCGCAGGAACCATTCTCGTCCCTCCGCTTTGCGTCCGAGCCGCGAGCAGGCGATGGCCTTCAGGTAGCATACTTCAGCCGATCCGCTCAGGCCGGCCAATATTTCGTAGGCACGTTCGTCATACCCCAGCGAGAGCAGGGCTATGGCCGTATTGCGGTCGCGGTAATCGTCCAGGATCGAGAGGGCCTCCCCGTAACGGCGCTCGTTCAACAGTTCCACGCCCCGCGCGTAGAGCGTGTCGGGCACGGTCGTGTGGATCGTGTCCTTGACCATTCCCACGCGCCGCAGGTCGTACCGAAAATCCACCGAGCGCAACAGCGGATAGAGCCGCTCGCGGATGTATTGATATTCTCCGGGATATTTGCTCCGCAGGGCGGCCTCGCGCCGGTCGGGGTCGGCTTCCGAATCGAACAGAACCAATATCTGCTCCCGGTGCGGCAGGCTGTCGCAGGCGGCGACCAATCTTCGCAGCTCCGGCCAGTTCTCGCCGCTCCAGCGTACCGTGATGAGCGTATCGGCCTGCGGCCCGAAACGCCCGGCAAGATGACGTTTGAGGGTGTGCGCCCTCTCGCGTGCCAGACGCTCGTTGAGCGCGAGCGACCCTTCGGGAGAGGCCGAGGCGGTGAGGACGATACTGTCCACGTAGAACTCCTGCTGGTTTATCAACCCGTCCATCAGAGATTCGATGCGTCCGAGCTGGGCGGCATTGTCCGCCAGCGTGTCGATAATATCCGCTTTGCCGACTCTGAAGGCGACGTAATTGCGGTCGCGCACCACGGCGTACTTTTCGATCACTTCGGTCAGGTAACGCCGTGTCGTGTCCGTAAAGGTCAAAAGGGATGATATGTTGTATTCGAGCGTATCGAGCGGCGGCAGTTTGTAGCGGCTGCCGTCCAATCCCACGACCGCGCCTTCGAGCGTGATGAGCATGGTCTTTCCTTCGCCCCGTGTGGGCACTTCCTGCGTGTAGTAGTAGCGGATTGCCTCGCGCCCCTCGGCGATGGAATCGAGCCGCACGCCTTCGGGGTAAGGATGTTTCACGAAACGCTCGAATGCCCGCTGCTCGCCCATAGCGTCGGGACGGAACACCCGCACGTACTGCTCGAACTGCCAGTAATTGCGGTCCTGCACGCGGCTGAACAGTCCGCCGCGGATGGATATTTCATCCAGCGGCACTGTGCCGTCCGTCTTGTGGAGTATGGGCGTTACGGTCACGCTTTGGCAGTTGCCTTGCAACTCACGCGGCAGCTCCACCACGAAGTCGATGGCGACCTTACCGTCACGCTCGGCCACGGTGCGGGATTTGGCTACGACGACCACCTCGTCCAGTGTAAGGCTCATCATGCGCTCGCCGCTTGAGTCCGTTACGGCTGGGGCAAGGTAATAGGCGGTGCTGTCGCGCCGCACCTCCAGATAAGGTTTAGCATCCTCGTTTTTCTCTTGTTGCCGCTCACGGGGAACGTGGGCGGCCCGTGCGCCCACGCCTCGCCTCTGAAGCCTGCCCGTGACGGTACAACCGCCCAGCAACAGGCACACGGTGAGGCTTTGAATTATGATCTTTTTCATCGGTTTACTGAATTGCTGGGTTAAGGAGTTGCAACTTCGTAGTGATACAACCTGTCGCGTGAATCCGTTACCGAAAGCGACGTGATGCTGACCTCGCCCTTGACGACGTACCCCATATAGCTGGAACCCGGTTTCGGCGAGTAGGATGCTTCCGTGTCTCCGGCAGAAATCGTCAGTGTTCGGGTTACCCGTTCCGTTGTGGTTTCCGCGCCTCCCATCGTCAGTTTGGCCAGGTAGACTTCTATCTTCACATCGAGATCTTCCCCGGCGGGACAGGATGAATTTACCAGAATCGTAAGCGGATTCAACCTTCCGCCGGTGTATCCTGCCCTAACTTGTACGTTGGCAGTGCGGCCGACAACCACCGACGTAATCTGTGTGCTGCGGTCCTCTTTGTCCGTCACGGTGATCCGGAAGGGATTGGGGCCTAAGCGTGCAGGACTGACTCCCAACAAATAATCTCCATTACCCTGCAGGGTAAACTCCGTAACAGGTATATCGGAACCGTAATGAACACGGGCACTGCCCGCGACAGTTACTTTATACGTGCCGGTATATCCGGGTTGAGTAATATGCAGATCGAGTAAGGCGAACTCATATCCATACAGCGTATCGCCTTTCTGCTCGAAGGTTACTCTCGGACCATCCTTCATGAAAGTGGTAGATAGTTCTCTTTCAATGGTGAACCCATAGCGATCCTTTAGCGTAAGCCGCAGGGTGGCCGCACCCTCGTCTTCCTGGCTGTATGCCACCTCCGCCACACGGCTGCCGCCGCCGTCGAGCAGCCGGAACGGCACGCCCTGCGACCGGGCCTGTCCGTCGATCTTGACGATTCCGTTTCCGGCGAGCAGTTCGTAAGAGAGGTCAAACCAGTTGTCCGCGTTATTCAGGCAGGAGAGCGTGAGCTGGCTGCGGGCCGTGTCACCGGAAAAATATTGAGTGTTCCACGGCGGTAATTCCACTTCGGTCGTAGATACTCGCATATCGAGTGTGTTGATTCCGGTAATGAGGACCTCGATGTGGTAGTGGTGGTTGCGCCGGAGGTTGAAATCCGTCGTCACATTGGCTCCGGGATAGATGAAATAATCGACCTTTTTTCCCTGCGCCACGCCTTGCACGCGGATGCAGGTAGCATTTCGGGGTGCGTTGGCCCGGCTTCGCATCGCGGGGTCGGTGATGGAGGTATTCATACCCGCGAGGTTTTCAGGCAGGTAAAAGATGCCGTGAAAAGCGCCGGACACCTCCTGCACCGGATAATCGGCCAGCAGGGAGAGATCCTCCGCACGGTTGTCCGCAAAGCAGCGCAGCGTGGTCGGCAGACTTAACATCTGCACGCTCTGGAGTGTCAGCTCCCCGGCCAGTGCCGGGGCGGCCGAGAGCGAAAGTTCCACTTTGGCCGCACAGCGCACCAAAGTGACGGATACCGTCGCCCCATCCGTTGCGGTGAAGGTTCCGCGGGCCGCCATCATAAAGCGGCCGCCCTGTTGGAAATCGGCATACGGTTCGATGGGCAGTGCCCACGTTTCCATGTCCTCCGACACCCGTTCCCCCAGATCGCTTCCAGCATTGGCCAGGGCGTAGTAGTCGTAATTTCCCATAGGAAGCTCCAGTACGACCTCCCCGCCGCCAGAAAGGTAACGGTGCTGCGACGTGCCGAGCAAGGGGTTGAACAGCCACAGGTTTATATCCTGCACAATATGCTCCTGTATCTCGTCCATACTCCGAACGACAGGCATTGTAGCATCAGGTTCAAAGCGGAAGCGCACACTGCCGGGACGGCCTTTTTCCGGCGTCTCAGGCAGGAAGTCTTCCGTTTTATCGCATCCCATCGACAATACCGCCGACAACAGGAGCATCATATTGATAAATACGATACGTTTCATATGTTAGAAATTATTAGGGTTGGGGACCTCGATACGTGACGCGGACGGGCGCGAGATGGTACACGAAGTTTGACGGCGGATCGGAAACAGAGGTAATACTGATGCCGCCCTCCTCCACGATCATAAATCCGTCACGGGTGTAATAACCGTCGATATGATAGATCGGATGGCGCAGCATGGGAATATCCACATCGAAAAGGTACTCGTATGCCATTGCTTTTCCCGCCTCCAGTTCCAGAGTATAGGTCTCCTCGTGGCGCGTAGGATTGTAGGGATTGTCGGTGTAGATGCTGGTCCAGTAATAATCGAACGTTATCTTCAAGGGAGCCGGCAGGGGTGCCGAAGCCCACAGGCGGAGCGTCACCACGGCCCGAAGGTCGTATTCGTAGTTGCTGAGCCTGGTTTTCAGTACGCCGTAGTCGTAGAACATCTCGATTGAAATTTTTTCCGATGGCAGGAACGTTACCGTAACTCTTCGGGTTAAAGTCTGCCCGTAACGGTCCGTGACATACACCTCTATCTCTACCGTGCCTTCCTGTTGCGAGGTGATGCCGATGTCGAAACTCTCGTTGATCTCGTTTCCTTCAAGGCCGTAATAAAAAGTCCCCGGCGGAGAGGGAATACCGCCCCAGACCGACAGTTCGGCTTCGCCGGAAATAAGACGCCAAGCAATGTCGAAGGTATTGTTCCCGTTACCTGTCCCGATAAAATTCAAGACGGTGGAGAAAGTCCCTCCCGCATACGCTTCTCCGCAGTCGGGTGTGAAGGTCATCTCGTAGGTCGCCACCCGTGCATCTTCCGGATTGGCTCCATACAGGGTGATGTTCAGCATATAGTCGCGGTTACGCTGTACGTTAAAATCCGAGGTTGTGTTCTCTCCGGGAAAAACATAATAGTGAGCGGTCCGACCGTCGCACACACCTGTGATACGGATACAGGTAGCGTTGTCGGGGGCGGCATGGGCCGAGCGTTCTTGCGGGCGGGTGATCTCCGGAACGGTACCCGCCAGATTCTCTGCTACGTAATAGGTGCGGGGCAGGTTCATGGACGATACCTCTTCCGCAGGATAGTCGATATAGCATTGCGGGGGTTGCTGCCCGAACCAACCGACCGTTGCAGGTACGGAAATCAGTTGCACGTTATTCACCGTAATACGGCCGGACATGGCAGGGGCGATCCCGACGTTCACCCGCAGGCGTGCCGCCAGCCGTTTCAATTCCAATGTCACGGAGGTGTTACCCGTAATCTCTACCCGCTTATGGGCGGACATGGGAATACCGTCAGGACTTGTCCATATCCGCTCGTCCGGAACGTCCAGCACCAACGTTTTCATCCTCTCCCGCTCGAACGCCCCCATATCCTGTCCCGTATTAGCAAGAACATAAAAATCCCACTCCCCGGCAGGCAGGGAAAACGAGTGTGAGGTACTTCCCGTAAGGTAAATATGACGGGAGTTGCCCGTTAAGGTATGGAAAGCATACAGGTTTACATCCCGTAAAGCAGGCTCCTGCCCGGAAGTCTGCGGGGAAAACAGACGGGACACGGTATTTTGCCCTACGGTCAAGGAGACCTCCACCCGGCAATCATCCGGATGTGACGATGTCGGTTCCTCCTGTTTACCACACGAAACGAGGGTCGCCATACACCATAACAGCCCTGCAAAAAGTTTCTTTTTCATAACTGAACTGATTTTAGAACATATAGGAAAAGGAGGCTTCCAGCTTGGTTGGGGCCAGCACGAAGCGTCGGTAATGCCGCACGGTCACATCCTCTGTGAAGGCCGGATGGGCCGGCCAGCGCGTATCGTCCATGTAATACAGTCCTAAACCGCCCTCTATGGAGAAATTCCAGCGCCGGGCGAGCATCCATGAGTAACCTACGGACGAGCCTATACCCACCGTCCAGCCGTTATAGCGTTTGTTTCGGTTTCCGACGCGGTACTGCGCGAGGGCGGAGTGCATGCCCCAGAAAAGCCCCACGTGAGGTTCGAAGCGCCAGCGGCGCACGCCGACGACGCATCCCAGTGCCTTCATCCGCAGGTTGTCCGTCGAGATCGGGTTCCAGTAGGCCGAGGCATCCACCGACCACTTTTCCGCGACAGCCACGTCGACACCCGCGTTGAGCGTCCCGGTGGCCAGGGCCAGCGCATTGACACGCACGGCGGAGTATTGCGCGGAGGCGCCCTGGGCGGAGAGCGCCAGCAAGAGAAAAAACAACAATCTTTTCATAGGATAAGGAAAACGAAGGGAAGGGATACCCCGCAGGATACCCCTTCCCGGTGGTTGCTACATGCCGAGGTTCACGTCCTGGTTGAAAGGACCCTCCCAGTCTGCGGGCGTGATCGTCACGGCCACATCGGTGCCGGTCAGGCCGCTGATGTTCACGCTCACGCGGCGGTAGGTGTTGCGGTCTATGCCGTAGCCGCCGTCAGCGTCCTTCAGTTCGACTTCGTAATTTACGGGCATCTGGTCGGCAGTGGTCGCGAAATCGCCGTCGCCGTCGTAAAGCCCTTCGAGGGTCAGCAGTACCTTGTCTCCGGTCTCATTCCCATAGATATAGAACAAGTTGCAGTAATTGTGCCCCTGGGCTTTGGCCGCTTGTGCGTGGGAGAATTTCTGGCTGCCCCCGCCGCTGCTGCGGATATCCCTGAAATAGCGCGTCGAAGGCATGGCACCTGTAATCTCGGTATTTTCAATCTTCACACTGCCCGGATAGAGGGATGCGAACTTCGGGTCTAAGGAAGCCTGTACGGCAATCTTGGCCACGAGCCTTTCGAGCTCGATCTGCACGGCGGTCGTCTCTCCTGCCGGGGCTATGGCTTTCGAGGCCGAACCGGTCATGGTGAAACCTCCGGAACGCTTGGCCGCCGCCACTACCTCGTCGAAGGTGCCGTTGTAGCTACCGGCTTCGGCCTCGGTCGCGGCCAGCAGGTCGTCCAGCGCACTGATACCCGCCGGGGCATTGCCGTTGGCCACGACGTAGAACGAATAGTTTTCACCCGGTACGGCATTCGGCACGGGAATGGTGGCCGCCTGTCCGGCGATCTCCGAAGCCGAGAAGTTACGTTGCAGCACGTAGTTGCCGGAGGCATCGAACACATAGAGGGTAAGGGTCTTGATCTCCTTCTCCCAATCCTCGGCCGCCGCCGTGGCGCCGAAGAAGGCGCGGGTCATAACCGGCGTCTTGTCCGCAAGTGTGATCTTCACCACGCTGCCCGCCGCCGAATCGGCGATCTCGTCGGTGTGCTTGTCGCAGGAGGCCATGAGGGCCAGGGCGGCCGTAGCCGCCAAAAACATCTTTTTCATAGATTTGATTGGTTTTGTGCCGCTTACAGCGGCGGTTGATAAAAAGTGGATTAAAGAATGTTTAGTCGATAATGAATTTCAGTCCCACGCCGAACTGCGTGTGAAAGTGCCCGGTCGTCGTGCCCCAGAGTACGCGCTCGCGTCCTGACAAGGAGAGCACGATGCGGTCGGTCAGGTAGGCGTCCGCCTCCAGCGTCACGGCTCCCCCGTAGAGGAACCTTCCCCGGTTCCGTATCGTCGCCCCGTCCGGGAGCCTTGCCTCACCCCAGTTGACCGTTTCGTAACCCATAAGGGCCGAGCAGCCGATGTAGAGGAAGAAGGTCTTGGTGGGATCGGAGAGGAACTTGTAGTAGTAACCGCCCTCTCCGGTGAACTGCGCCGAGGGAATGCACCCCGCCTTGTAGAGGTAGTGGCGGCAGAGGTACTCGGCCCCGAAGACCCACTTGGAAGCATTTCGCCCGTAGCGGCTTATCGCCGCCCCGAAGTAATACCCAGAGGCATTACACTCGGACGTGGAATACCAGCCGTCCGCCATCCCCGCACGCAGCTCTACGGCACGCATCCCCGGCAGGGTGCGCTGGGCATAAGCTCCCTCTGCAAAAGCAAGGCATAAGGACAGCGATAACAGTAATGCCAACCGTTTCATGCTACCTGACCTTTAGCTCGTTGATCACCTCGGCCCGCACCAGGTCGGCATTCTCCACCGTAAAACTCTGGTGGCGTCCGCCCTCCTTCTCGTAGAGTTCCACCACAAGGTGCTTGTCGTCGGGAATGGTGAATTTCGGGAGCGTGAAGACCATGCGCTCGGAAGTCTTGCCGGGAATGACCTGCACGTTGTTATGGGCACGCAGGGGCCAGATGACCTGCTCCTGGATGGCCGTGCGCCTGGCCACTTTCTTATCCACGATCTTGAAGGTCAGGTGGTCGATGTCGAAAGGCACGTTCGAGGAGTTTTTGAGCTGCATGTGGAAATACAAAAGCCCGTTGTGCGAGTATATGCCTTTGAGCAGGTATTGGATGCCGAAGCGCTTGCAGCCAATATGCTTCACCTCGCGCCGGTCGTTCTTGTAGATCGAACGCATGATAAGGCGTACCAGCAGGGGCGACTCGCTGCCCAACTCCTCCATGTAGATTTCGAGGGCGTTGTTGGGACGGTTCACCGCCTCTCCGTCATGCAGGAAGTCGGTCATCTCGACCGAGAGCTTCACCGGCTCGTCGGCATACTTGACATTGAAACTGTAATAGGCCCCGTCTTCGGTGATGACCGAGAGGTTGCTCTCGCGCGAGAAGTCGCGCAGGGCGGCCTTCACGCGCAGGACGTTCTCCGTGCCGTCGGCCTTGGCAGCCAGCAGGTCCGCCGAGCCGAGGTCTACGTAGCGGATGGCCGAAGGAAAGATCACGTGCGTGGTCTTGCTGAAGGTTACCTCTAAGGCATAGGGCGGGATCATGCGGTCGAAGGTCAGTGGACGGGTCAGTCCGCCGAAGTAGTCCCCGGTCGAGGGGGAGGAAGGAGCCGCCTGCGGTACCGCTACGGTATCGGGCGCGGTTTCCTGCGCCGAGGCGCTGAGGGCGCACCCGCAAAGGGCGAGTGCCAGGATGATCTTTTGCATGTTCGTCGTTTTTTATGTTTTTGGGATATTCAGTGGCTTGTATAGGGTTAATCGAGAGGAGGCAGCAGCAGGACGCGGTATCCGGCCTTGAGCGTCACCCGGACCTGCCGCATCTTCTGCCCGACATACTGAGCCGTGCCCTGTATGACGCTTCGGCCCAGGTCGGAGAGCAACTGCGTCCCGGCGTCGTCCGTGATCGTGATGCTGCTTCCCAGGCCCGACCCGGCGTTCGCGGCGATCTCCTTTACGGCGCTTATCTCGTCGGAGGAGGGTACGCTGATGCCTTCGCCCCCGTCCATATCGTAGACCGCCAGCTCCACGGGGATCACGTTGCCCCCGTGCTGTACGGCGCTGACCGTTATCGTCATACGCTCCCCGTCGATACGGGCCGTGCCCGTAAGGACGGTATTGGCCGGGATCAGCACCCCGCCCGCTGTCATCGGTTCGGTAAGGCGCAGAGGCACTTCCTGTCCGTCCGTCACCGTCATCGTGCGGTAGACGCAGGCTGAAATACTGTTTTTCTGCTTCGGGTTTTCATTCCCTGCGGCGGTATGGAATCCCCAGTTGCGGGGCTTTACGAACTCCGCCATAAATGCCGGATCGGTCATGGGGGCCGCCAGGCGAGACACCACATCGTGCCGTACGCGGGCCACGGGCTGCACGGCGGCCTTCTTTCCCGCAGCGGTAGCCGGAGCCGCCTGTACAGAGGATTCGTCCGCAGCCTTTCCGCCGTTCATGTATTTTGCCGCCATCTGGTACGACTTTTCGATCAGGGCCAGTTGTTGCTCCTCGGCGCTCTGTTGGGTTTGGTTCTCCTGCAACTGCGCTTCAAGCTGTTCGATGCGCCGTTGCAGCTCCGCCTCCCGTTCGTCCGGCTCCGCTTCCGTTTCCTCGTAGAAGCTGCCTAATTGCCTGTTCAGGTCACGGTAGGCGCCCACCGAGGAGTGCAGGGCGCTTCCCGTACTCCCGAAGCGCGAGGGTTCCTCGTAGTATTCCACGGGCTTGGGGGCCATCCGCAACTCACGTTCCTCACGTTGCCGGCGCTCCTCTTCCGTTTCTGTTTCCTCGCCCAGCGAGAAGGCGAACTCATCGAGCGAGCGCATCTTCTCCTGCCGCCTGGCCTCCAATGCTTCCTGCACGTAGGCATCGCGTTTGTCGGCCACGATGCCGTCCGCCTCGGGCGTGGGCAGGTCGGTGTTGAGTCCCGAACCGCCCGTAGCTTCCGGCTTTTCGCCGGGGGCGAAGATGAGCCACATAATGGCTGCGAAAGCCAGCAGCATCAGCGGGAATACCACCATCTTGCGGCGCTGCCGTATCTGCTGTTCGGTCAGGCTCCTGCCCGGTTCTCCGTCGGGCGCGTCGTTATTCTGCCGTTTCTTGTTTTCGTCCATGATTCGAATCGTTTGTAAGTTCTGTGCTGTCCGTGCGGAACCCGTCATGGTCCGCCTCCGGCACTCGTATATGTTCTATCCGTAACCGTTCCCCGTCGTCCCGACCGATTCGGTATATCGCCGTAACGACCGTATAGAGCGACAGAGCGGCAAAGAGTACAAAGAGCGTTGCTACCGTAATAACCCTTTTGTCGGGGCTTATGGCCCCGCACAGGCGCCGCAGGCGATCCTCGATCCATTCTCCGGCGCGGTGCAATAATTCCCGTACCATGATTACCGCTCCATTACCCGCAGGTCGCGGTTTTCCAGTATCTCGAAGCGCTCCATCGTAAAGCCCTGCGGATTATTGTCCGAGCGTACCGAGTTAATGAGATTGCAGCGCGTAATGAGCGAGCGCTCGGTAACGTTGCTTTGGCGCAGAATCAACTGCCGGGCGTAGGTCGTTATGTGGTACGGGTAGCGGTCGAAGTCGCAGGCTATCGAATCGACCAGTATCCGCTGGTTGATGTTGCCCGAGACCACGCGGTTGTAGTATCCCTTCTCCTTGAGGTCCTCGTAGTAGGCGAAGGCGCTGCGGTCGCACAGGAACATGGCGCGGGCGATATTGTCTTCGATGGCCGCCCGGTCGGGGGCCAGCGTGAAGAAGAGCTCGTGGAAGCGGCGCACATGTTCCCGCGCCTCTACGGGACGGTTCCGGCTCATATCCTGCGATAGGGCCAGCATGAGGCTCTTGCCCTGGTCGAGCACGTAGATCTTCTCCCGCTGACGCTCGGCGAACCGGTAGCTACCAATGACGCTGGACACGGCTACCATGGCGCACAGGCCGAGGAATACGAGTGTGAAGAGGCGTACCTGCCTGAAGCTCGTCTCTATATTTTTCAACGATTTGAATTCCATTGTTTTCGTGATTTATGATTTGTATTCGGCAGCGAGGCTATTTGCTGCTTCCGTCCGTGGCGAGGTTTTTCCCTTCGGGCGCACCGTCATTCGACCTATCACCGTGCTTAAACGCCTTACCGATCAGGGTTCCTGCAACACCTCCCGCTAACCCGGCGCCGAAGGATGAAGCGCGGCTGACGCCGCCCAGGCCCGAACTACCTCCGGCCTGCACTATCCACTCGGCTACGGTCGGCACGGTGAAGTAGCCGATAATGCCGATAATCAGGAAGATGATGTAGACACCATTCGAGCCGTCGGGGATATAGGCAGGGTCCTGTAAGGCTACGATGTCGGCCTGGAGCATCAATACCTGTATCTTGGCCAGCACGGCAGAAAAAAGGTCGGCGACCGGTAGCCACAGATAGACACAGATGTATTTGGAAAGCCAGTGCGTGAGCGTGCCCTGAAAACCGTCGTAAATGGAGAGGGCGAACGACAGCGGGCCGAGGATGGATAACACGACCAGAAAGAACGTCCTCAGCGTATCGACCGTCAGCGCTGCGGCATTGAACAGTAACTCGAAGAAGTCACGCACCAACTCCCGGAACCACATCTTTATTCCGTGCCACGTCCGCTCCCACCACATACTGATTATCTCACCGAGGTCCATGATACCCAACTCGGCGAGCTGTTGGTCGTACACTTCATCGTCCACCAGCCATGCCTTGCCTTCGCGCACTCGCGTTTCGTATTCGAGATCATCCCGCTGCTTTTGGTAGGCGGCGATATCCGTCACTTGCCTTTCGAGGATGGCGTGCGTGCCCTGCACCACGGGCGAGAGCACGGCGTTCACTGTCCCCAGCACGAGGGTCGGAAAAGCAAGAATACACAAGCCGATGGCAAAAGGTCGCAACAACGGAAATACGTCGATAGGTTCTGCCGAAGCCAGCGCCTTCCACACCCGGTAGGCCACGTAAAACAAGGCTCCCAATCCGGCCACGCCTTTGGCGACACCCAACATATCTCCGCACAAGGGCATCATGTCCTGATACAGGTTACGTAATGCCTGGTGCAGGTTGTTGAAATCTACTGCAAGGGAGATCATGGCTACCAGTATCTTTCGGAAGGTTTACCATAAAGAGCCAATACGCGGGCGGCATCACCCTTAGCCTGACTGCGGAGGAACGAGACGGAAATCGCCTTGTCTGTATAATAGCAAGTGAGGTTGCGGTAGCGCAGCATCCGCGTATATATCGCGTCCACCATGTCCATGCGCTCCTTGTCCGACATGGAGAGCCCGTTGCCGGAAGTCACGATGTTCTTGAGTTCCGCGACCAGCGCTCCTCCTTCCTCCAACAGCCGGGCATAACCCGCGGAGATAGCTGCCAACTCGCCGGGGGTGAAGTTGCGGTCGGAGACCATGCGGTTGAACCCTGACACGTAAATGTCCGTAATCTCGCTGACCATTTCGATGGTCAGTTTCACTTTGCGGGCATCCTTGATGATGTTATGCACCGACTTTAAGGCATCGTAATACGCCTTGCTTTGGTTGTAAATCTTGATACTCTCCTGGAGCGACTTGACCATATTGGAAGCCGTCGAGGAGCTTTGTATCACATTCTTGATGTTCTGCGCCAAGTTGGACGGGTCTATCACCGTCCACTGCGCTTCGGCCCGCTGGGTAAAGCAGGCCAGGACGAGGCATATAAGCCATATCATTCGTTTCATTTTAATTCGTGTTTATGGGTTGGCAATTCCGAAGGGTTTTACTCTTCGACGCGGTAGTAGTCGCCGTAGCCCGTAAGGGTCAGCACCTCGCGCTCATAGTCGTAACAGAGGCCGATACGGCCCCACAGGTCGAAATAACAGAGGCCCCACAGTTGCCGCAGCGGGCGCCGCAGCACGGTTTTGTTGTCGTAGGCGAACGCTACGTGATAGCCGCCACTACGGCGGGCTTTGTTGCGGTATATCAAAATCTCCGGCGACCCTTCGCGGCTTCGCCATCGGCCTGCGATCTCTTGCATCCTGAAATAGAAATACGAGACCGGTACGGGGTATCGTCTATCACTCATTCCGTCCATAACCGCCTCTTTTTTTCGTTTTCTTTTCGGCGAGCTGCCGGATCGCCATCTCCATATCACCGCCCAGAGACTCCGCAAGACGTTGCACCTCGATCTTCTCGCTCTCCTCGGTGGTGTAGGCCAGGTACTCCGACACACTGACCTCGGTAGCATAGACCGCACTTTGCACGCCGCCCAGCCCGATCCAGACCTCCTTGTACTTGCGGGTCGGATGAAGCGACTGGTTAATCGAGAGAATCTGCGACTTTTCCTTGTCCGTAAGGCCCAACAGGGTTTGTATGGCGTCGAAGCGGTTCATAAACTTGCGTTGGTCGAGCAGTATCTTGCAGTCCGAGTTGTTGATAATGGCCTCCTTCACGATGGGCGAAGAGATGATATCTTGCACCTCCTGCGTGACCGTCACCACCTCTCCGAAGTGCTTGCGGACGGTTTTGTAGAGGTATTGGATGTACGAGGCCATATTGTTGGATGCCAGTGCCTTCCACGCCTCCTCGATGATGAGCATTTTGCGAATCCCTTTGAGTCGCCGCATCTTATTGATGAAGACTTCCATCAGTACGATGGTCACGATCGGAAACAGTTCTTTGTTGTCTTTGATTGCGTCGATTTCGAAGACGATGAAACGCTTTGTCAGCAGGTCGATTTCGCTGGGCGAGTTCAAAAGGAAGTCGTAGCGCCCGCCCCGGTAATAGGGACGCAGGGTAGTCAGCAGGTTGCGGATGTCGAACTCCTCGCGCGTAACCTCGATCTCGCGGCTTTCGAGTTCTTTGCGGAAGTCTCGTTTGAGGTATTCATAGAAGGTGTCGAACGAAGGTTTGATTGAGCGGTCGGCCCTGATGCGTCCGATATAACCTGCCACGGCATTGCCGATCTCTGTCAGTTCGGTTTTCGACACCTTTTCCTCGGCACTCTTCCATAGGGTCAAAAGCAGCGTGGCTATACTGTCCATTTTCTCCGTTTCGAACACATAATCGTCCGTGTAGAAAGGATTGAAACTGATTGGATGCTCCTCGGTATAGGTGAAATAAATTCCGTCCTCGCCTTCGCTTTTATTGTGTATCAGTTCACACAACCCCTGATACGAATTACCCGTATCGACCAATACGACATGCGTTCCCTGCTCGTAGTATTGGCGTACGAGGTGGTTCATAAAAAAAGACTTACCTGACCCTGAAGGCCCCAATACGAATTTGTTGCGGTTGGTAATACAACCTCGTTTCATCGGCTCGTCCGAAATGTCCAGATGCAGCGGCTTTCCCGAAATGCGGTCGCACATCTTGATCCCGAAAGGGCTGCTCGACGAGCGGTAGTTCGTCTCGCCCGTAAAGAAGCAGAGGGCCGGCTCGATAAAGGTGTAGAAACTCTCCTCGGCGGGGAAGTCGCCTCCGTTGCCCGGCATGGCGGCCCAGAAAAGCGTCGCGGCATCCACCGTGTTGTGGCGGGGACGGCACTCCATTTGCGCGAGCTGACTGCCTACGTCGTTTTTGATGCGGCGCAGCTCCTGCGCATCGTCACTCCATGCCAGCACGTCGAAGTGCGCCCGGATGGAGGTCAGGCCGAACGAGTACGCTTCGTTCAGGTATTGGTCGATCCACTCCTTGTTGATCTGGTTCGAGCGCGAGTAGCGTGCGAGCGAGTGCATGTTGCGAGCGCTCTTCTCGAAGCGGGAGAGGTTCTCGGCACTGTCGTCCAGAAAGAGCCACTGGTTGTAGATATGGTCGCAGGAGAGCAGCAGACCGACGGGGGCCGCGAACGAGAGCAAGCAGTCCGAGCGGTCGGTCGAGAGCCGCTCGTAGCGACTGTCCGTACCCACTTGTCCCGGGAGGTCATCCGTGTCGGAGAGCGTATACAGGCAAACGTGCTTGTTGCCCACGCGGAACTCCTCGCTCCCCAGTTCTATATCCTGCAATACGGTCGTATCGTCAAGCGATAGGGCGAAGTATTTTTCGATCAGACCCGGCGCATCGGGCGTACCCGTGATTTCATCGTCCGTAAGGCGCGTGAGGCGCACGAAACCCGAATCGTTCATAATACGTTCGAACTGATCCACCGACTCCAGAAATGCACGGGCTGTCTCTGCGTTCACCTCTTTGGGGAGGATATGGCCGCGGCAGAGCGTGGAGAAGTCACTTTGTCGGCGGTTTCGCTCTTTGGTCGTTTTCGTCAGGTAAAGGAAACATGCGTGGTTTAGGAAAGGCCGCTCGTTAAAATGCAGTTCATAGCTGCGTGAAAGGAAGCTCTCCTGCCCGTCCAGTTCCGGACGGTACTTCTCACGGATAAACCAGTCCTGCTTTAGCACTACGCTATATTGGGGCAGCACCTTCACAGCCTTGCACCAGGCTGCATGCATCGCCTCGTACTCGGGGTGCGTTACGGTGAACAACTCGGGCAACTCTATGCGGAAGGCTATCGTAATGTCGGCGTCCTTGCTCACAATGCACCCGCTTTCGACCGAGAGCAACGGAAATTTGCTCTCCAGCGTGGAGGCTTTCATTACGTTACGCATGGCCCGCCTCCTTCCTTCGTTTGAACAGGTGGTATACGCCCTTGCGGTTTATTATGTAGCGGGGGTGGCGGCGTGTGGCGGCGAGTTTCATCAGCCCGTGCTCGCCGTAGCGGGCGTTCATACGGAAGGTGTAGAATACCAGCGTCGAGGTGGCCCCCACGCCGAAACCGATACAGAGCCATTGATCGACACCCACCATGTAGAAGATGACCAACAGCACGAATACGGCGAGCAGTCCCCCCGCAAAGAGGAAGAGGTACTGTGCCTTGAGGCCCTTGAACTCTACGCTGCGACCGATACCCTTATTGATCGTGTACTTCATGGCAAATACGGTTATAGGAAGAAGGAGCGTAGCACTGTGGCCGCGACGACCAAAAAAATACATGACCCGAACCACGAAGCTGCGACTTTCGAGGTGTCGGGATCGCCGCTCGAAAATTTGTTATAGACCTTGATGCCTCCGATCAGGCCGACGACGGCCCCGATGGCGTAGATGAGTTTCGTTCCGGGGTCGAAGTAAGACGTGACCATCATGGTTGCATCGTTGATCCCGGCCAGACCATTGCCTTGTGCGAGGACCGACGAAACGGTGGTCAAAAGGGCTGCCGACAGCAGAATTTTCTTGTTTCTCATAAACTTCGATTAACTTGATTAATGGCGCGGGGTAGACCCCGCGCCGGGTTTTTGTTCGATTTTGATTGTTAAGTGGTTCATGGACAGGGCATATC
>CDZF01024496.1_pt1 | contig 38518 bp, 31 predicted proteins | sample 557591 | NCBI WGS metagenome assembly CDZF01 (sample SAMEA3182093, study PRJEB8094) | gut metagenome | biome: human; feature: gut; material: Stool; isolation source: human stools | place: Canada | collected 2012-02-04
GGCCAGGTACTGGTCGTCCACGACATGCTGGGCATCACCAACGAATTCTCACCTCGTTTCCTGCGCCGTTACGCGGACCTGCACGGGATCATGTCAGATGCCTTCACCCGTTACATCGCCGATGTGAAAAGCGGCGACTTCCCCAACGAAAAAGAACAGTACTGATCGGGAAAAGAGGACGAAGATACCTGAATTTCCCCTTCTGTACCTGAATATCTCCCATAAGAAAAGGGCTTCGGAAGAAGCCCTTTTCTTATGGGAGAATCACATCTCGTCACATACCGAAGCTGAAAGACGAAATCTGCTGATATACGACACTCAGAATACCCAGCAGGATAATCCCGGCACAGCAGGCCACGAGGCTCACCCGCGTATAGTTGTCCGACCGGAACGGTGCGATCGGGCTCTCCGACGGATTGATGAACATGGCCTTGACCACCAAAAGATAGTAGTAGAGGGATATGATCGTATTGAGCAGGGCGATCAACACCAGAATATAATATCCTTCGCCGGCCGCAGCAGCAAAGATGAAGAACTTGCTGAAAAAACCCGCGAAAGGAGGGATTCCTGCCAGAGAGAAAAGCGACAGGGTCATGACGACACTCAGATAGGGATGCGTCCTGTAAAGGCCGTCGTAATCGTCCATGGTGACCTTGCCCGTCTTCTGTTCGATGACGGAGATCACGCCGAAAGCGCCGAGGTTGGAGACCATATATACCAGCACATAGTACACCAGCGAAGTCATTCCCAGCGCATTGGCACTGATGACGCCCAACATGAGATAACCCGCCTGCGAAATGGAGGAAAAAGCGAGAAAGCGCTTGAGGTTCTTCTGCCGGATGGCGAACACGTTGGCCACCGTGATCGTCAGTACGATCACACCGTAGAGCATCCCCCTCCACTCGGTCAGGATATTTCCGAACACCTTCATCAGAATGACCATCAGCACGAACACGGCCGAACCCTTCGAAATGACCGAAAGATAAGAGGTCACATTGGTCGGAGCCCCTTCGTACACGTCGGCCGTCCACAGATGGAAAGGCACGAGCGAAATCTTGAAACACATTCCCACGATGAAGAAGACGAAAGCCATGATCTGCAGGGGGCTGCCTGTAATATTCGCCGCCACTTCGTCGAAATAGAGGCTTCCGGTCGTCCCGTAAATCAGCGAAATGCCGTAAAGCGACAGGGCCGACGCGAAGACCGCCGACAGGATATACTTGGCACCGGCCTCGGCCGATTTACGTTTGTATTTATCGAATGCCACGAGCGTAGCCATCGGAATCGACGCGGTTTCCAGCCCGATGAAGAAGAGCAAGAAATCGCCGGCCGACATCATGAAATACATACCCAACAGCGTGGAGAGCGTCAGGAAGTAAAACTCCCCGCGGCGAATCACCGCCTTTTCGCTTTCAAGCCATGCGTGCGCCTGAAGGAAAACGATCAACACCCCCACGTTGAGAATGCTTTTCAAAACGGTCAGCATCGGCCGGTAGACATACATACCTCCGAAAGCCGTCGCCTCCTCCTGCGGAAAGAGATTCAACACCGTATGCACCCCGAACAGGAGGCAGGCCACCAACTGGAACCGCCGCTGGCTGCGGGCCGGAGCGAACAGATCGTACAGCAGGAGAATCACCATTACGGCGACCAGGGAAAGTTCCTCCCGCATATATAAGAAATTCGAATAGTCCATCGTTCTCCTATTTGGTTAATTGTTCGACAATGGGCCCCAGGCTTCCGTGGATCATATCGGAAATCCACAGGGGAGCCATACCGATCACGGCGATGCAGACGATCAGCGTAATCACGGAAAGCCGTTCGTACCACGCGGCATCGGTGAGCGCCAAGTGGTCCTTATTGACCACCGTGCCGTACAGCAGTTTACCGACAACCCTCAGGATATAGACCGCCGTGATCACGATCGACGTGCAGGCGATCACAGTAAATACCCGGTGGAATGTATCCGCATCCTGGAAAGCACCCACAAATACGGTCATCTCTGCCACGAAACCGCTCAGACCGGGCAGTCCCAGCGATGCCAGACCGGCGATCACGTAGCAGACGCTCAGGAATGGCATCACCTTCATCAGTCCGCTCATCTCCCGGATGTCACGCGTGTGTGTCCGGCCGTAAATCATACCGATCAGCGCGAAGAAAAGCGCCGTCATCAATCCGTGCGAGAGCATCTGGAGCACGGCCCCCGTCATGGCCGTCTGATTGAGCATCAGAATGGCGAAGAGCACCAGACCGCAATGGCTCACCGACGAGTAGGCGTTGATATACTTGAGGTCGGTCTGCACACAGGCCGAAAAAGCTCCGTACACCACACTGATACCGGTCAGGATAATGAATATCCACGACAGTTCGTGGGCCGCTTCGGGCATCAGGAAAATCGCCACCCGGAAACAGCCGTAGCCGCCCAGTTTCATCAGCACGCCGGCATGAAGCATCGACACGGAAGTGGGTGCCGAAGCGTGGCCGTCGGGCGACCAGGTATGGAACGGGAAAAGCGCTCCCAACACGCCGAACCCGACGAACGTGAGGGGAAAGAAGAGCCTCTGGGCTCCCATAGGCATCTGGCCTTCGGCGATTTCCAGAATATTCATCGTATAGGTCCCGCCTTCCGGCGCCGAATGGAAATAGATTCCGAGTATACCGACCAGCAGCAGGGCCGATCCCCCCATCAGCATCAGAGTCAGCTTCATGGCCGAATACTCCTTGCGTCCGGTCCCCCACACGCCGATCAGCAGATACATCGGGATCAGCGCTATTTCGTAGAACATGAACATCGTGAAGAGGTCGATCGAGATAAAGAATCCGAAAACCCCCACCGACAGCAGGCAGAACCAGAGGAAAAACTCTTTCGGCATGGGATTCATGTTCCATGAAGCGAATACGCCCGTAAAGACGATGACCGACGAAAGCAACAGCATGGCGACGGAGATGCCGTCCACACCCACCGCATAGTGGATATTGAGCGGGGCGAACCACATCACATCGGCCATGTAGAGCATTTCGGCCGTATTACCCGCGGCCCGTTCCGAAAGGAAGGCGGCCAGCAGCCCCAGCGACAGCGCGAGCAGCAATCCCGCCCCGGCCACCATCACGGTCCGAATCTGCTTCATATCCGCCGACACCCACAGACCCAGCATCATCAGCAGCGGAATGAGCACAAACAATGACAGAAAATTCATATCCGATTACTATTATTTTTTACACATACAGCAACAACAGCAGCACGACGATCAGCGTACCCAGCAGGAAAATGAAGGCATACTGCTGAACCTGACCCGACTGCAATCCGCGGATCGCCCACGACAACTTCTGCGTCACCAGCGCCATACCGTTCATCGCACCGTCTATCACATGACGGTCGAACCACGCCAGGGGCCGGGAAATACAGCCGAAAATAATCCGCTTCGTCACGAACATCCATACCTCGTCCAAATAGAAGCGGTGATAGGCAGCCGTATAGAATCCCTTGAAACGTTCAGCCAACCGTGCAGGCACGGGATTCGTCCCTTTCATGTAGAGCACGGTGGCGACGGCGATGCCCAGACAGGCGATCACGATGCTCGTACCGGCCACCGTCCAGTTCAGATGAATGTCGTACACCAGCCCGTCGGCCGTCACGAAGTGTCCGAAAGGAATGAAACCCGCCACACAGGTAACCGCCGCCAACACGACCAACGGCACGGTCATATCGGCAGGAGCCTCGTGCGGTGCATGCTCGTGCACGGCCGGCCGGCCCCAGAAAATATTATAGTAGAGCCGGAACATATAGAAGGCGGTGAGCCCTGCGATCACGCTCATCGTCCACCCCATCCACGGACTGAACATGAATGCGGCCGAAAGAATCTCGTCCTTGCTGAAAAATCCGGAGAAGGGAGGAATACCCGCAATGGCCAGACAGGCGATCAGAAAAGTGATGTGCGTTACGGGCAACTGCTTCCGCAAACCGCCCATACGGTTCATTTCATTGCTGTGCACCGCATGGATAATGGCCCCCGCCCCGAGGAACAGCAGCGCCTTGAACATGGCATGGGTGAAGAGGTGGAACATCGAAGCCATATAGCCGAGCCCCTCGTGTCCCTCCATACCCGACACGCCGAGCGCCACCATCATGAAGCCGATCTGCGAAATGGTCGAGAAGGCCAGCACCCGTTTGATGTCGGTCTGCACACAAGCCACTACGGCCGCATAGAGCGACGTGAACGCACCGATTACGGCGATGGCCACCAACACGTCCGGCGCCTCGAAATAGTAAACCGGGAAAAGACGCGCCACCAGATAGACTCCGGCCACCACCATCGTGGCGGCATGGATCAGGGCCGACACCGGCGTCGGACCCTCCATGGCATCCGGCAGCCAGATATGCAGCGGGAACATGGCAGACTTGCCGGCACCGCCGATAAAAATCAGTGCCATGGCCCAACTGATGACGGAAGCGCCGAGGAAAGTCGTACCGGCAGCTCCTGCGAAAATCGACGAATCACCCGACGTAAGCAGGTCGAAACTGAAGGTCTTCGTATAGAACGACAACACGAGAATGCCGATCAAAAATCCCAGATCGGCGAACCGGGTTACGATAAAAGCCTTCTTGGATGCGGCGATCGCTTCGGGTTTCGTATAGTAGAACCCGATCAGCAGGTAGGAGGAGACACCGACCAACTCCCAGAAAATATACATCTGGAAAATATTGGTCGCCACGACCAGCCCCAGCATCGAGAAAGAAAACAGCGAAAGGAAAGCGTAATAGCGTTGAAATCCACGCTCCCCCTTCATGTATCCCATGCTGTAAATATGCACCATCAGCGAAACGGTGGTGATAACCACCAGCATCATCACTGAAATCGGGTCCAGCAGAATACCGAGGTCGATATGTAAATTCCGGGTGAACTGAAGCCATTCGAAATTTACGGGAACGACCGCAGGATAAATCCCGTCTACCCGCGGAGCGGAAAAATATTCCCATGCCGTCACATAGGACAACAGGGCAGATACGGCCAGCGAGAAGGTTCCGACCAGACCTGCCGTACAGGGTCTGAGCCGCGCACCCGCCAATCCCAGTACGAAGAAAGTCACCAGCGGTAAGAGCAGTATCAAAAGCGTATATTCCATAATTCTGTCCGTTTTTAACCGTTAGTGTTTCATGGTATTGAGTTCCCGCGTCTGGATGCTCCGGATGTTGCGGTAAATATTGATGATGATGGCGATGGCCACCGCCGTTTCCGCCGCAGACACACCGATGGCGAACAAGGTGAAGAACAGGCCCTCCAAATGCTCGGGAAACAGATAGCGGTTGAACACCGCGAAATTGATGTCCACCGAATTAAGCATCAGCTCCACCGAGATCAGCACAGCCAGCAGGTTGCGCCGCGTGATGAAACCATAGATTCCGATAAACAGCATCAGCGTACTGACTATCAGATAATATTCCATTCTTATCTCTTCCATACTCCTAACGTTTTCTTGCGATCATGATTCCTCCGACGATGCAGGCCAGCAACAGTACACTGATCAGCTCGAACGGCAACAGATACTGATAACGTCCGGTCCCCATTAGCGCGTGGCCGATCTCCTTCATCGGCACTTCCCCTCCGGCGATGCGGTAGGCGCCGAACGGATGGGTCACGGTCAGGAAGATGCAGATCGCGGCACCCGCCAATGCAGCCACCAGCCCGGCGAAGAATTTACCCCGTTTGAGCTTCTCTGCATGGTCGCCTTCCGGACTGGTCAGCAGAATCGAAAAGACATACAGCACGATGATACCCCCGGCATAGACCGTCAGCTGGACCGCTCCCAAAAAGGAGTAGTTGAGCTGGAAATAGATACCCGCCGTCGCAAACAGCACGAACAGCAGATGCGTCGCCGAACGGAGAATCCGCTTGGTCGTCACGGCCAGCACGGAGCAGACCACGATGACTGCCGCCAGTATAAAAAATACGATTTCCTGAAGTGATATTTCCATGGCTATTTCTTTTTAACGACAGTTGAGCCCTCCCGGTTGAGCTGTTTGACCAGCTTTCCCCGGGTGAAAACGGCATGTTCGAACGTATTGCGGAACTCTATCGCACCATGGGGGCATCCCCGCACGCAGAGTTGACAGAACAGACAGCTTCCCAGATCGTAGTTGTAGCGGCGCAGCACTTTGGTTTTCTTTCCGTTCTCATCCTCCACGATTTCCGATTCGATACGGATCGTATCGTTCGGGCAGTTCATCTCGCAGATACCGCAGGCCACGCACTTATGCTGGTTGTTCTCGTCGTGGGGCATGACCAGTTCGCCCCGGAAACGCTCCGAAATGACCAGTGTGGCCCGGTTCTCGGGATAGCACTCCGTGGTTTTCTTCCGGAAAAAGATGATGATCGTACGCCGCATTCCCTTGAGCAGCGACCAGAGGCCCCGGCCGAACGACGAAATATAACGTGTGAAACTATTACTCATGGCTCTCCCTCCTTAAAAATGCAGATTAAACACGACCACGACCACCATCAGCAGCAGGTTGCACAGGTTCAGCGGCAACAGGTATTTCCACTCAAGCCGCAGCAGCTGGTCGATCCTCAAACGGGGGAACGTCCATTTGAACCACATGATGATAAAGATGATCACGGCCACCTTGCCGACGAACCAGAAGATCGACGGAATCCAGTCCATCGCGGCGTTGAACCCTTCCCAGCCGGGAATATGCAACGGCATCCAGCCTCCCAGGAACAGCGTGGTCGCAACGGAAGCGACGATGAACATATTGAGATACTCGGCCAGATAGAAGAACCCGAAGTGCATGCCCGAATACTCCGTATGGTATCCGGCCGTCAGTTCCGAATCGGCTTCCGGCAGGTCGAAGGGCCCCCGGTTGGTCTCGGCCGTACCGGCGATCAGATAGACTACGAAAGCGATAAAGGCCGGAATGTGTCCCCGGAAAAGAAACCAACCGTCGGCCTGGCTCTCCACGATCGTCGAAAGCTGCATGCTGCCCGAAAACACCACCATCGTGAGAATCGACAGCCCGATCGAAAGCTCGTAACTGATCATCTGGGCCCCGCTCCGCATGGCGCCGATCAGCGAATACTTGTTGTTGCTCGACCATCCGGCCAGCAGAATGCCCACGATGCCGATCGAAGAAACCGCCAAAAGGAAGAAGATACCCACATTGAAGTCGATGATCTCCAGCCCTTTCGCATAGGGAATGCATCCGAACGCCAGCACCGAAGAGATGATGACGATATAAGGGGCCAGATTGAAAAGAAAGTTGTCTACATGGCGCACCTGGATCAGTTCCTTGATGAGCATCTTGAACATATCGGCCACACTTTGGACCGTTCCTTTCGGCCCGACACGGTTAGGCCCGAGACGGCACTGGAAAAAAGCGCATATCTTCCGCTCGGCATAGATCAGCACCAGTGCGATCACGGCATAGGCCAGCAACAGGCAGAGCCCGATCAGGAAGAACTCCGCCAGCAGCGCCCACGACTCGGGCAGCCACGATCTGAGCAACCCGTCGACCCACTCTGTTACAACTGCGAAATCAAACATAAAATTTTTCGTTGTGGTTTACAGTCTTCCGTCCTTTCCGATCCGCGACTCCCGCAGACCGGCGGGGAAAGACCCGTTTTATGTATTCAGCGGCATAGCCTCCTTCCCGCGCATCCCTCTCCCCCTTGTGGGGATCATAACGGACCGGGGAAGACAAGCCGGCCACTCTGTCATTTTCTAATAAACCTGTTCAGCCGCCGTCAACGGTCGATGTCGGGAACGACGTAATCGAGCGAACCTCCGACAGCAATGAGGTCGGCGATCTTTCCGTCCCGCGCCAGGGAGTCCACGACCGAAACGAGCGGCAGACCCGGCGAACGGAACTTCAGACGATACGGGAATTTGTCCCCACGGCTCTCGATATAGACCCCGAACTCTCCCCGGCTGGCCTCCACACTGCGGAAATAGTTTCCTTCCGGCAACCGGATAATGGGCTTGGTCTTCACGGCGAAATCCCCTGCGGGAATATTGTCCACCAGTTGCTCCAGAATGTGCAGCGACTGCAGGATCTCCTCCATGCGCACCATGTACCGGCCGAACACATCACCGTCCTCCCGGACGATCTCCCGGAAATCGACCTTGTCATACACGCCGTAAGGATGCAGTTTCCGCACATCGCAGGCCCAGCCCGACGCACGTCCCGATGGCCCGGTCACTCCATAAGAGATGGCATCTTCCCGGCTCAGCAGTCCGATTCCCTTCATCCGTTGCTGGGCGATGACATTACCGGTAAACACCTCATGATACTCTTTCAGCATCTGCGGCAGATATTTGATGAAATCCTTGATCCGATGCACCAGATTGGGATGAATGTCCTGCATCACCCCGCCGATCACATTGTAATTCATTATCAATCGGCCGCCGCAGGTCTCCTCGAACATGTCCAGAATCTTCTCCCGGTCGCGGAATCCATAGAAGAATGCCGTCAGTGCACCAAGGTCCATACAGAAGGTCGACCAGAAGAGCAGGTGCGACTGCAGGCGCGTCAGTTCGTCCATGATCGTACGGATGTACTTCACCCGTTCCGGCACTTCGATCTGCAGCGCATCCTCGATGCAAAGGCAGAGCGCATGACGGTTCTGATGCGCCGAAAGGTAGTCGAGCCGGTCGGTCAGGGCCAGGGTCTGCGGATAGGTGAGGCTTTCGCACATTTTTTCGATACCGCGGTGAATATATCCGCAGTTCACGTCCACCTTGCGCACGATCTCACCGTCGAGCTGCACGCGGAACCGGAGAACCCCGTGGGTAGCCGGATGCTGGGGGCCGATGTTCACCACATATTCCCCCTCTTCGAAAAGCACGTGCTCCGTCTCCTCCACCTCGCCTTCCCGCCCCGCTTCGTAAGCAGGGGCCACATCCAGTGTCTCCTCGCTCTCCAGCCGCACGGGATTGACCGTCTCGCTGGCGTCGTAATCCTTTCGGAGGGGATATCCCACCCAGTCGTTGCGCAGGAACAACCGGCGCATGTCGGGGTGATTGATGAAGTGGATGCCGAAAAAGTCGAATACCTCGCGCTCGTTCAGATTGGCCGTGGCCCAAATATCCGAAACACTGGCCAGTTCGGGATTCTCCCGTTCCGCAGCCGAAGTCCTCAGCACGAGTTCATGACCGTGTACGGTCGAACGCAGGTGATAGACCACCCCCAGCGCATCGCCTTCGTCGACACCCGTCATGCAGACCAGATAGTCGAACCGCATATCCCCGTCGTCATGCAGTCTCCGCGCCAGAGCGTGAAACGCCAAAGGCGGAACGGAGACCGTCAGAGGCGTTTCCGAAACGACGACCGCATCGGGAACCTCTTCGAGGATTCTGTTTTTGATCTTCTCCATCTTTATTTCTCGTTATCGGGGTTTTCGCTCTTGGGCTGTTTGTGGTTCACAACGCCGAAGAAACGCTCCACTTTTATTTTACGCTGCAACTGCATCATCCCGTACAACAGTGCCTCGGGCCGCGGAGGACAACCCGGCACATAGACATCCACGGGAATAATCGTATCCACACCGCGCACCACATGATAGGACTTCTTGAACGGACCGCCCGAAATGGCGCACCCGCCCATCGCTATCACGTATTTCGGCTCGGCCATCTGATCGTACAGACGCTTGAGCACCGGAGCCATCTTGTGCACGATGGTTCCGGCCACCACGATCACATCGGCCTGGCGCGGACTGGCCCGCGTCACCTCGAACCCGAACCGGGCGAAGTCGTAACGGGCCGCACCGACCGCCATGAACTCGATACCGCAACAACTCGTTGCGAAGGTGAGGGGCCATACCGAATTGGACCGGCCCCAGTTGATGAGTTCGTCCAACTTGCCGATCATCACATCCACACCGCCCTTGCGGAGTTCCTCCAGATACTCGTTGTCGTTGAAGTCCTCGTACTTCATCGACTTGATTTTGGGCTTCGCTATTTCCATTCCAGCGCTCCTTTCTTCCATGCGTAGGCAAGGCCCAACGCAAGAATCACGATAAAGAAAATGACGTTCACGAGCCCCATCACTCCCACATCCTGCACGATCACCGCCCAGGGAAAGAGGAACACGGCCTCCACGTCGAACATCAGGAAGAGGATGGCGAACAGGTAATACCCCACCTTGAACTGCATCCACGAACGTCCCCGCGTCGGAATACCGCACTCGTACGCCTCGCCCTTCTGTTTATTGAACGAGCGGGGCGAGATCAATCGGGCGATTCCGAGCGCGATCGCAACCAGTGCGATGGCCGTAATCAGAACGACGACAAACAGAGTCAGATTCATACTACTTAATTCCTAATTTATTTAATGTATTTCAAATTCCTATCCCACCACCATAAAAACGACACCGTTCCCGATAACGGAAACGGCACAGGAAACGGTACAGGCTAAATGATAATCTCCCCCAACGCGTAAACATAGCGCAATGTCCGGACGACATCCGACACTGCGGACGCATCCGATACGCGGAAAGCGTCTTCATCCTCGTCGGATACATGACAAAGACTGCGCGCCGCCCAGACAGGAAAACGGACACCGAAAGCTACGACAGGAACCGTAGGAGCAGCCGTCCCCGAGGAATTTTCCAGGTCGTTACCGCGCAACAGCGTCGAAAAGACGACTGCCCCGGCTCCCGGTAAATTCTGCTGGAACAGAACGGATACGGCGTCCACTTCCGATACGGGAACATACGACCCGCCGATCCGCACCCCCTGCAGGTGAGAGACGGTCAGCAACAGCGACAAAACGGTCAGCACATAATATACAACGGCCTTCTTCATAGATTTCGAGGCCACAAATGTAGCGAATCTTTAACGAAAAACCGAAAACCGTTTAAGATTTTTTACATTTTTTTAAAAACCGTCGCTGTTCTGCAAATATTATAGATTTTCATCAAATGACTTATGTGTCCCTCCGCATCCGTCACGGGATAGGAAAAGTGTGCGACTGACTCGTCCTGCCGTCCCGATCCTCCGAACTTTTCCGAGTCGGTCGAGAGCACCACCCTATATTTTCCGGGCTCGGGCACCGGCACCGCATAGTCGGGCAGGCTGCGGTCCGGATGCCAGTTGAAAACGAACAGCAGGTCCCCGTGGCTGAACGCCATCGTCTTATTCTCGCCGTCCATCAACCGGTTGTAGGCATAACCGTCGTCCAGCACACCATAGCGTTTCACCATCCGGAGCATGGCCCGGTCGAACTCGTTCAGATAGCTGTACCGGAGGAAAGGGTTTTCCGCCAGACTCCATAACCTGCGGGCATGGGCATAGCTCCACCCGTTGCCTTCCCGGGGAAAGTCGATCCACTCCGGATGTCCGAATTCGTTGCCCATGAAATTCAGATAAGCCTGCCCGCCCAGTGAAATCGTCACCAGCCGGATCATCTTGTGCAGGGCCATTCCCCGCTCGACGACGATATTCCGGCAGGCCCGGTTCATATCCGTGTACATCTCCTTGTCCATCAACCGGAAGGCTATGGTCTTATCTCCCACCAGCGCCTGGTCGTGCGACTCGGCGTAAGCCACCGTCTTCACCTGGGGCAAACGGTCGGTCAGGATGTTCCATATCTCCCAGATGTTCCACTCTTCGTCCGGAACCTCTTTGAGCAGCCGTATCCAAAAATCGGGGACCGCCATTCCCAGCCGGTAATCGAATCCCACGCCGCCGTCGGGAATCGGGATACACATGCCCGGCATGCCGCTCACATCCTCGGCGATGGTCACGGCCTGCGGGCGGAAATCGTGCACCAGCCGGTTGGCCAGCGTCAGATAGGTCAGCGCATCTCGGTTCACCGAACCGTCGAAATACTTCTCCCGGCTATCGAACTCCGTGTACCCGTGATGGTAGTAGATCATGGAAGTCACCCCGTCGAAACGGAAACCGTCGAAATGAAACTCGTCCAGCCAATATTTCACGTTCGAAAGCAGGAAATGCTGCACCTGCCCCTTCCCGTAGTCGAACAGTTTCGAGTCCCAGTAAGGCTGGTTGCCCGCCTCTCCCGGCGGCGAATAGAGATGATCCGTACCGTCCAGTTCATTGAGCCCTTCGTTGACGTTTTTCACATAGTGGGCCTGTACCAGATCCATAATGACGGCGAGCCCCATGCCGTGCGCCTTCTTTATCAGCGCCTTGAGGTCTTCCGGAGTGCCGAACCGCGAAGATGCAGCGAAAAAGCTGGAGACATGATAACCGAAACTGCCGTAATAAGGATGCTCGGCCACGGCCATCAGTTGCACGGTATTGTACCCCAGTTTCTTGATTCGGGGCAGTACGTTGCGGGCGAACTCCCGGTAGGTTCCGACTCGCTCCTCCTCCTGGGCCATGCCTACATGGGCCTCGTAAATCAGCAGACTGCCGTTTTTCGAAATATCGAAATCGTCACCGCCCCAATCGAAAGGTTCCGGATTCCAGAACTGCCCGCAGAAATCCTTCGTCCGCTCGTCCTGCACCACCCGGCGGATATAGGACGGAATCCGCTCCAGCCAGCCGTTGTCGCCATGCACCAGCATCTTGACCAGACTGCCGTGTACCAGCCTCCCTGCGTATTTTTCATCGGACAGGAAAACCGTCCACACTCCGTCCGCGCCCTTTTCCAGCGGCACCTCCGTACGCTGCCAGCCGTTGAACTCACCGAACAGGTAGACGTCCTGCGCACCCGGCAGCCATTCGCGGAACCACCACCCTTTTGCCGCATCGTCCCGCTGGAAACCGAACCAACGGTATCCGTTGGCGAAATCCACCAGCGATCCGGCTCCGCGCTCCATCTCCGCCAGGCGGTCGAGATAGAGCCTGCGGCGGTACCCCAACTCCCCGGCCACGGGCTCCAGCCACGGATCGTCCTTTACCATGCGTAATTCCGTATCGTTGTTTTCCATGAGAGATCAATCATCAATTAGGCAAGGAAAGTTAATCAAAATTTAGCGTCAACCGACAAAAAAGTAAAAAATTATCCTACTTTTGTGGACACAAGTATAAAAATCACCATTTATTAACCTGAACAAAACACCGCTTCTGTATGTTTAAAGGACACCCCAAGGGACTGATCGCCGCCGCTTTGGCCAACATGGGCGAACGGTTCGGCTTCTACATCATGATGGCGATCCTTTCGCTGTTCCTCACGGCGAAATTCGGGCTGGAAAAGACGCCCGCCGCCGTAATCTATTCCGTATTTTACGCCCTGATCTACCTCCTGGCCCTGGTCGGGGGTATCATCGCGGACAAAACCCGCAACTACAAGGGGACGATCCTTTGGGGACTGGTGCTGATGACCGTCGGCTATTTCCTGATCGCCATCCCGACCCCCACGCCGGTTCCCAGCCTGGCCCTCTACCTGGCCATGACCTGCGGCGGACTGCTCGTGATCGCTTTCGGAAACGGCCTGTTCAAAGGCAACCTGCAGGCACTCGTAGGCCAGATGTACGACAACAACGAATACTCGGCCAAACGGGATACCGGTTTCCAGATATTTTACATGTTCATCAACATCGGCGGTTTCTTCGCTCCGTTCGTCGCCATCGGCGTGCGCAACTGGTGGCTGAAACTGCACCACCTGGCCTACAATTCCGACCTGCCCGCTCTCTGCCACGGATTTCTGAAGGGCAATCTGTCGCCCGAAGCCACCGAACGTCTCCAGGGACTGGCCGCCGAGGTGAGCGGAGGAACGGCTCCCGCCGATATGGGCGCTTTCGTCAACAACTACCTCGACGTGTTCAACACCGGGTTCCACTACGCTTTCGGAGCCGCCATCGTAGCCATGCTGATCTCCCTGACGATCTACATCGTCAACAAACGTCGCTTCCCCGATCCGGCCCTGAAGGCCGCTCCGAAAAAGGATGGCGGAGCTTCCGCGGCCGAGACCATCGCCCCGATGGATGCCAAAGAGATCAAACAGCGCCTTTACGCGCTTTTCTCGGTATTCGCCGTGGTGATTTTCTTCTGGTTCTCGTTCCATCAGAACGGCATCACGCTCACCTTCTTCGCCAATGACTACACCAATCTCAGCGCGATCGACATCAACCTGGGCTTCACCCGGCTGGTCGGAGCGGAGATATTCCAGTCGATCAATCCTTTCTTCGTCGTTTTCCTGACGCCGATCGTGATCGGCCTTTTCGGCTGGCTCCGGGCCCGGGGCAAAGAACCCTCGACCCCGAAGAAGATCGCCATCGGCATGGGTATCGCCGCCTGCGCATTCATCGTCATGGCTCTGGGATCGTTCGGCCTGCCCACCTCCGCTGAAGTCAAGGCGATGGGCGGCCTGCCCGACGCAGCCCGCGTTACGCCCCTGTTGCTGATCGGCACCTATTTCATCCTCACCGTCGCCGAACTGTTCATCAGTCCGCTGGGGCTCTCGTTCGTTTCGAAAGTGGCCCCGCCCCAGTATCAGGGCATCATGCAGGGCTGCTGGCTGGGAGCGACCGCCATCGGCAACCAGCTCCTGTTCATCGGAACGATTCTTTACGAGCATATTCCGATCTGGGCGACCTGGGTAGTCTTCGTGGCAGCCTGTCTGATCTCGATGTTCACCATGCTCGCCATGCTCAAATGGCTGGAGAGGATCACGAAATAACAGGGATTATCCAATGAAAAAGGGCGGTATAAACCGCCCTTTTTCATATCCGTTCCGCCGTCTGTACAACTTTACCTCCACACGCCGTTCGCTTCCCTATTGACAAAAATTCCGGCGACACATGCCGCCGGAATATGAATCAGTTCTGCTCCGTTTCACCCTGAGCCTTCGGTTTGCGACGGCGACGGAACGGACGGCGGCGTTTCTTTTTGACAACTTCCCCTGTCGTATCGGAAGCCTGCTGCGTCCCGCCGGACGCAACAGGGACGGAGACCGGTACAGACGTTTCGGTCCCCGAAGCGTCTGCGGGCCGCGACTCTTCCCGCTTTGCACTGCGGCGCTCTCCACGCCGGTCACCCCGGCGCCCCGAAGAACGGCCTCCGCCCGAGCGGCTGCGCCCTCCCCGTCCGCGGCGTCCTCCTTCGTCGGCACCCGGATTGTACTCGGGTCCCTTACCGACCGACTCGGGAAGCGGTGTCTTTTCGATCTCCCGTTCAATGAATCGTTCGATGCGATGGAACTTGCCCTGCTCGGCATCGCACACGAACGTGATGGCCGCCCCTTCGGCACTGGCCCTCGCCGTACGGCCGATGCGGTGGATATAGTCCTCGGGATCGTGAGGTACGTCGTAGTTGATGACCAGACCTATGTCCGTGATGTCGATTCCCCGGGCCACCACATCCGTTGCCACAAGAATGTCGGTCTTGCCGTTCTTGAAATCGAGCATGACGGCCTCCCGCTGCGACTGTTCGAGGTCGGAGTGCATCGGAGCCACGTTGAGCTTCATCCGTTTGAGGGTGAACGCCAGCTCCTTCACCTTCATTTTCGAAGAAGAGAAGATGATGGTCTTGGTTCCCGTAGGCTTGGCGAACAACTCGCGGATAATACCCATCTTCTGGTTCTCGTGACAGATATAGGCCGACTGGGCGATCGCCTCGTTCGGCTTCGAAACGGCGATATTGATCTCGGCCGGAGCGTGGAGGATCTGTTTTGCCAGCTCCCGGATTTTCGGGGGCAGCGTGGCGGAGAACATCAGCGTCTGACGTTTCTCGGGCAACTGCCGCACGATGTGCATGATATCGTCGCAAAAGCCCATGTCCAGCATCCGGTCGGCCTCGTCGAGAATCAGATACCCCACATGCGAAAGATCGACCCCGCTGTTCTGGATATGGGCGATCAGACGGCCGGGCGTGGCGATCACCACCTCAGCCCCGGAGAGCATCCCTTTTTTCTGCAAATCCCAGCCTTTGCCGTCGCCCCCGCCGTACACCACGGTATGGGAAAGCGGCAGAAAATAGGCGAACCCCTCCATCTGCATGTCGATCTGCTGGGCCAACTCCCGGGTCGGCACTATCACCAGGGCCTTCACGTGGTTGTCGGGATTTCCTTCGCTCATCAGCCGGTCGAGCAACGGCAGGGTATAGGCAGCCGTCTTCCCCGTCCCGGTCTGGGCGCATCCGATCAGGTCCCGCCCTTCGAGGATCACGGGAATGGTATGCTCCTGCACGGGGGTCATCTCCTGAAAATTCATGGCCTCGAGCCCCTGCAGAATATCCTTGTTGAATTCCAGTTCGTCGAATCTCATCGCAAATCTCTACTATTTCATCCGAAAAATTTGTCAAAGATAGCGATTTTACACCAATCCGCCCCACCCCGGCACCTACTATTTTACTTTACGGCAAAAAACGAACGGCGTACCGGAGTTTTTCACTACCTTTACCGACCAAAACGAAACGCAATGGAACTACTCAAAAAACGGATTCTGCAGGACGGACGCTGCTTCGAAGGAGGCATTCTCAAGGTAGACAGTTTCATCAACCACCAGATGGACCCGGGATTGATGAAGGCCGTAGCGGTGGAATTCGTACGCCGGTTCGCCTCCCGGCCGGCCAACAAGATAATGACCATAGAGGCCAGCGGCATCGCCCCGGCGATCATGGTGGGTTTCCTGCTGGACCTGCCCGTGGTATTCGCCAAGAAAAAATCACCGAAAACCATGCGCAACGCACTGACCACCACCGTACACTCCTTCACTAAGGACCGCGACTACGAAATCTGCATCAGCCGGGATTTCCTCACCCCGGACGACCGGATTCTCTTTATCGACGACTTTCTGGCGCACGGCAATGCGGCCGTGGGCGCAATGGAGCTGATCGGACAGGCGGGCGCTGCGCTCGAAGGGATGGGATTCATCATCGAAAAGGCATTCCAGGGCGGCTCGGACCGTTTGCGGGCCATGGGCGTCCGGGTCGAATCGCTGGCCGTGATCGAAAGCCTCGACGACTGTGTAATCCGCTTCCGGGAATAGGTCCGGAGCGGAGAGGCGTTTGGCCGCAGGGGAAAAATCGATTATCTTTGATGGACCGTATATCGAAAAAGACATGACGAAGCTGACCTTTCTGGGGACGGGGACTTCGCAGGGAGTACCCGTCATTTCGTGCGGGTGCTGGGTGTGTTCCTCAGAAGACAGCCGGGACAAACGGCTGCGGACGGCCGCCCTGGTGGAGCACGGCGGCACGACTCTCGTAATCGACTCGGGACCCGATTTCCGCCAGCAGATGCTGCGGGAAGGAGTCAAACGGATCGACGGTATCCTGCTGACCCACGAGCACAAGGACCATATCGGCGGACTGGACGACGTGCGGGCATTCAACTACACGTCGGGACATGCCGTGGACATCTACGCCGAAAAGCGCGTACAGCGCACCGTCAAAAAGGATTTCGATTACGCATTCGCGGAGCACAAATACCCGGGCGTGCCGGAAATCAATCTCATCACGATCGACGAACGCCCTTTCCGGGTAAAAGACACGGAAGTGGTCCCGATCCGGGGTTTGCATTTCAAACTCCCCGTATTGGGTTTCCGCATCGGAGGAATCGCCTATCTGACCGACTTCAACCACATCGTCCCCGAAGAGATCGAAAAGATCAAAGGCGTCGAAATCCTGGTTATCAATGCCCTGCGCAGGGAACATCATGTTTCCCATTTCACGCTCGACGAGGCACTCCACGTCAGTTGGCTGGTATCGCCCGGGCAGACCTATCTCACCCACGTGTCGCACCAAATGGGCCGCTTCGCCCAGATAGACCGGGAACTTCCTCCGAACACGCATTTCGCATACGACGGACTGGTCGTGGAATCAATCGAATAGCCGATGGACAAAATCCTGCTCGTCACCCCTCCCTTCGTACAGGTCAACGCACCCTACCCGGCCACGGCCTATCTGAAAGGCTACCTCACCCGACAAGGCATTGCGGCCGAACAGTACGACCTGTCGATCGAACTGATCGGCGAAATTTTTTCGGCAACGTTTCTGCGGGAAGTATTCGACGGATGCGACCCGACCCGCTTCGCCGACGATCCGAATCTCGTGCGTATCCACGCACTGAGAGGACGCTACCTCGCCACGGTCGGTCCCGTCCTGACTTTCCTGCGGGGCCAGGACCCGACGCTGGCAGGTCTGATCTGCGGAGCCGAATTCCTGCCGCAGGCCGGACGGTTCGAAACACTGGCTGACCTGGATGCCGCTTTCGGTTCGATGGGACAGGTCGACTGCGCCAAATACCTCTGCACGCTCTACCTGCAAGACATAGCCGATTTCCTGCGGGCCACCGTATCGGAACACTTCGAGATCGTCAAATACGCAGAACGGATCGCTCTTTCGATCCCCGATTTCGCACCGCTGGCCGAAGAGCTGGCCCGGCCGCTCAACCGCATCGAAAAGCGGATGACCGAGTTGCTGCACGAACGGATCGAAAGGGAGCGCCCCCGCTTCGTAAGTTTCACGGTGCCGTTTCCGGGCAACCTGCTTTCGGCACTGCGGTGTGCCCAATACATCAAACGTGTCTTTCCCGAAATCAGCACCATTCTGGGCGGAGGCTACCCTTCCACGGAGCTGAGGAACCTGACGGACAAGGCGCTGTTCGACTATTTCGATTACGTTTCGCTCGACGACGGGGAACTGGCCCTGGAACGGATCGTGACCGGCGGAGAGCCGATCCGCACCTTCACCCGGGAGGGATACCACGAGGGCGGAGGACGGATTTCGCACCGGGAACGGGGCTGTCCCGATTTCGGAGGGCTTCCCCATGACAGATACTTTTCACTCTGCGAGGTCACCAACCCGATGCACCGTCTCTGGAGCGACGGCCGCTGGAACAAGATGATGCTGGCCCACGGCTGTTACTGGGCCCGATGCGCCTTCTGCGATACGTCGCTCGACTACATCGGCCGCTTCGATGCGGCATCCGCAGGACAGATCGCCGACTGGATGGAGCAGGTGGCGGCCCAGACCGGGTCGCGCGGATTCCATTTTGTGGACGAGGCCGCCCCTCCCCGCCTGCTCAAGGACCTGTCGCTGGAACTGTTGCGCCGGGGAGCGAAGTTCTCGTGGTGGACGAACATACGGTTCGAGGCCGCCTACACGGGCGACTTGTGCCAACTGATGGCGGCGGCAGGATGCATTGCCGTGTCGGGAGGACTGGAAGTGGCCTCCGACCGGCTGCTGACCATGATAAACAAGGGCATCACGATCGGACAGGCCACGCTGGCCATGCGTAGTTTCTTCTACGCGGGAATCATGGTACACACCTACCTCATGTACGGACTGCCCACGCAGACCCTGCAAGAGAGCGTCGATTCGCTGGAAGTGGTTCGCCAGATGTTCCGGGCACAGCTGATCGACTCGGCTTTCTGGCACCGCTATGCCATGACCCTGCACAGCCCTTCGGGCCGGGAACCGGAAAAGTTCGGAGTACGGCGCAAAGGGACGGGTCTCAACCCGTTCGCCAACAATGAAATCTATTTCGCGGAAAACCGCGGATACAACATCAATCTGGTAGGCCACGGCCTTCGGGAGGCCCTGGCGTGCTACATGGCGGGCGAAGGGCTGGAACGCCCGGTCCACAAATGGTTCGCGGGGAAAGTACCGCCGACCACCGTGGAACCCACCCTGATCACCGACCATCTGATCCGTCCGGATGCCTGCCGCATTTTCGACGAAAAGGCCCGGCTGGTATGGATCGGAAGCCCCCTGCGACGGACGGAGGAGGGAATCGAAGCGTACGGCCCCGCCGGGCAGAAAAGGATGAAACTGCCGGACGCAGACGCGGACTTTCTCATGCGTATCACCGCCCTGTGCGGCGACCTGAACGCAACCGTCACGTTCGCCGACGTGCAGAAAATCTATGCCGAATACGGCAGCGAACCGTTCGCCATCCTGTACCATTCGAAAAAATGGGACATCCTGCGGGGATTCGGCCTGTTACAGATATAATACGAAAAAAACATGGATTTCAAGGAAAAAAGAGTCATCATCACGGGAGCATCGTCCGGCATCGGGCTGGCGCTGGCCCGGGAATTCGCCCGGTGGGGAGCCCGGGTCGTCATGGGAGCGCGAAGCGGCGAAAAGCTCGAGACGCTGGCCCGGGAGATCGACCCTACGGGCGAACGGACCGCATGGACCGTAACCGACGTCACACGGGAGGAAGAGTGTCGGCGGCTGGTAGAACTGGCTGCGGAACGCTTCGGCGGCGTGGACATTCTCATTTGCAATGCGGGAATCTCCATGCGGGCCCTGTTCGAAGAGGTAGACCTATCCGTACTCCATCGGCTGATGGACGTCAACTTCTGGGGAACGGTCCACTGCGCCAAATATGCTCTGCCCTATCTGCTCCGCACCCGAGGCTCGATCGTGGGCGTCTCGTCAGTGGCCGGCATCCACGGCCTTCCCGGCCGTACGGGCTACTCGGCTTCGAAATTCGCCATGTGCGGCTTTCTGGAGACCCTGCGCATCGAAAACCTCAAAAAAGGATTGCACGTGATGATCGCCTGTCCCGGTTTCACCGCTTCGAACGTACGCTTTTCAGCCCTGACTGCCCACGGACAGAGCCAGGGTGAATCGCCGCGCGACGAGGGCAAGATGATGACGGCGGAAGAGGTGGCCCACCGGATCGTACGGGGCATCGCCCGCCGCAAACGGACGGTACTGATGGAGTTCGACGGCCGGGCCACGACCCTCATCAAGAAGTTCGCCCCCTCCCTCCTCGACCGGCTTTTCTACAACCACATGGCCAAGGAACCCGACTCGCCGTTCAAATAACGAAAGTCATGGAGATGCGCATCGACACGTTTATCGACAACTACCGGGAAGCCTTCGGGGAGCTGGCTCCGCTGCCCATTATATTCCGGTACGACGACACGCCCGTCACCGAAACTCCGAAAATCGGAGGCTGTTTTTTCAAGGGACTGCGGGAGGTACGCGACGGCCGTCCGATCAGTCTGAACGCGGAAACCATCGGCTGCGGCGGAGGAAAATTCTATACGGGATTCTCACCGATGCCGGACCGGGTACCCGGATTCGTGTCGTTGCAGGAAAAATACAAACGGTCTCCGGAAATGGTGGCCGATTTCATCCGGCAGGCCGACGTCCGGCGGACAGAAAAGCGGTATCTGAACTTCATCCGCATAGACGGGGCCGACCGTTTCGATGGCATGGAAGGAGTGCTCTTCTTCGCCACGCCCGACATGCTCTCCGGTCTTTGTGCATGGGCTTTCTACGATAATAATGATGCCGATGCCGTGACCGCCCTGTTCGGTTCCGGATGCTGTTCGGTCGTAACCAATGCCGTATATGAGAATCGGAGGAACGGTTCACGGACATTCCTCGGGCTCTTCGACCCGTCGGTGCGTCCGTATGTCGGTGAATACGAACTCGGTTTCGTTATTCCGCGCTGCCGCTTCGCCCGCATGTACGAAACCATGCGTGAGTGTTGTCTGTCCGGCACGCACGCCTGGAAAAAAGTGAAAGAACGGATCGGCGCCCGCCCTTGACTCCGCGGCCCCGGTCAAAAAGTATCCGATACACCAACCCTATCTACATCCAGCACCATGATTACGTATTTACAGGTCGAATCGCTCGGCAAAAGTTTCGGAGAACGCGAACTGTTCCGGGACATATCGTTCTCGGTGGCGGAGAACCAGCGTGTAGGACTGATCGCCCGCAACGGAACAGGAAAAAGTACCCTGATGGAGATCATCGCCGGCAGGCAGCGGAGCGATGAGGGGGAGGTAGTCTTCCGGCGCGACCTGAAAGTGGGCTATCTGGAACAGAACCCGACCTTCCGACCGGGACAGACCGTACTGGAAGCCTGTTTCCGGGAAGAGAACGAAACGGTCCGGGCCATCGCCCGCTACGAACGGGCTCTCGCCGGAGACGACCCGGGAGCGATGCAGGAGGCGATTTCGGACATGGACCGTCTCAAAGCCTGGGACTATGAACAGCGGTGCAAGCAGATTCTCTCGCGGCTCAGGATCGAAAATTTCAGCCAGCCCGTGGAAAGCCTCTCCGGAGGACAGATAAAACGCGTCGCGCTGGCCGGCGTACTGATCGGCGAACCCGATCTGCTGTTGCTGGACGAGCCGACCAACCACCTCGACCTGGAGATGACCGGATGGCTGGAAGAATATCTTTCCCGCTCGAAAACGAGCCTGCTGATGGTGACCCACGACCGTTACTTCCTCGACCGGGTATGCAGCGACATCGTCGAAATCGACGGAGGGAAAGTGTACACCTATAAAGGTAATTACAGCTACTATCTCGAGAAACGCCAGGAACGGATCGACGCGGCCGCATCCCAGCTCGACAAGGACCGCAACATCTACCGCAGGGAACTGGAATGGATGCGCCGCCAGCCGCAGGCACGGGCGGGAAAGGCCCAATACCGGATCGACGCGTTCCACGACCTGAAGGAGCGGGTGCAGGGAGGCCGAAACGAAGGCAATGTCAGGATCGAGGTGAAATCCTCCTATATCGGGAAGAAGATTTTCGAGATAAAAGACCTCTGCAAAAGTTTCGGTGAGGTACGGATACTCGACCGTTTCAGCTACGCATTCGCCCGCTATGAGAAACTGGGTATCATCGGGGAGAACGGCACAGGGAAATCCACGTTCATCAAAATGCTGATGGGACTGGTGAAACCGGACAGCGGGACGATCGACATCGGACAGACCGTCCGTTTCGGCTATTACAGCCAGGAAGGGCTGGAATTCGACGATTCGATGAAGGTGATCGACGTGGTAACCCGCATCGCCGACGAAATCACCCTGAGCGGAGGACGCCGCCTGAGCGCATCGCAGTTTCTGCAACATTTTCTGTTCCCGCCCGAGGTACAGTACAACTACGTCGCCAAACTCAGCGGCGGGGAGCGCCGGCGGCTCTATCTGTGCACGGTGCTGATAGGAAATCCGAACTTTCTGATCCTCGACGAACCCACCAACGACCTGGACATCATGACGCTGAACATACTGGAAGAGTATCTGCAAGGATTCGACGGCTGTGTCATGGTCGTATCGCACGACCGCTATTTCATGGACAAGGTAGCCGATCACCTGCTGGTCTTCCGGGGCGGCGGACAGATCAAAGACTTTCCGGGCAACTATTCCCGCTACCTCGAATGGAAGACGGTCCGGGAGGCGGAGGAGAAGGCGCTCCAGACGGAACGGCACACAGCCGACAGGCAGGAACAGCCGTCCCGGCACACGACCGCCCCATCCCCCGGCCGGCGCAGGATGACCTTTAAGGAAAAACGGGAGTTCGAGGCTCTGGGCGAAGAGATTCCCCGTCTGGAAGCAGAAAAAGCCACACTGGAGGAGCGAATCAGTTCGGGCACGCTGGGGATCGAAGAGCTGAACGCCGATTCCACACGGATCGGAGAATTGATCGGCCTCATCGACGAAAAGTCGATGCGCTGGCTGGAACTTAGCGAAATCGAGGGATAACCCCTCACCGAAAATCCGCCACTCTTTTTCAGTCCGGCAACGCCTACTCCCGGACCAAAAGCGGCTTCAGATAATGTCCCGTGTAACTTTCCGCGACTTCGGCTACCTGTTCGGGCGTACCGGTAGCGACGACCCGACCGCCGCCGGCCCCGCCTTCGGGCCCTATGTCGATCAGATAGTCGGCCACTTTCACCACATCGAGATTGTGCTCGATGACGACCACCGTATTTCCCCGTTCCACCAGCTTGTCGAGCACACCGAGCAACAGCCGGATATCCTCGAAATGGAGTCCCGTCGTGGGTTCGTCCAGAATGTAGAGCGTTCTGCCCGTGTCGCGTTTAGCCAATTCGGACGACAGTTTGATCCGCTGGCTCTCCCCGCCTGAAAGGGTCGTACAGGGCTGTCCGAGCGTCAGGTAACCGAGCCCCACATCCTGAATGGCCTTTAGTTTGGTATGGATCGAAGGAATGTTTTCGAAAAACTCCACAGCCATATTGACCGTCATGTCGAGCACGTCGTTGATACTTTTGCCCTTGTATTTCACCTCCAGCGTTTCACGGTTGTAGCGTTTGCCGCCGCAGGCCTTGCAGCGCACATACACATCGGGCAGAAAGTTCATCTCCAGCGTCTGCACTCCGGCCCCGCGGCACTCCTCGCACCGTCCTCCCTTCACGTTGAAGGAAAAGCGGCCCGCCTTGAAACCGCGCGCCTTGGCATCGGGCGTGGACTCGAACAGTTTGCGAATATCGGAAAAAACGCCCGAATAGGTGACGGGATTGCTGCGCGGCGTACGACCGATCGGCGACTGATCCACCACGACCAGTTTGTCGATATGATCAATGCCCTCCACTCCGTCGCATTCCAGCGGAGACTCGAGCGAACGGTAAAGATGGCGGCTCAGGAACGGACGCAGCGTCGCATTCACGAGCGTGGATTTGCCGCTGCCGCTCACTCCCGTCACGCAGACCATGCAGCCCAGCGGGAAATCGACCGTCACGTTTTTCAGGTTATTGCCTCTCGCCCCCCGCACGGTCAGTTTTTCGCCATTGCCCTTACGCCGCACGGCAGGCACTTCGATCCGGCGGCGGCCGCAAAGGTAATCGGCCGTGACCGTATCGGATTTCAGAATGTCGCCGAGCCTGCCGGCCGCTACGATGTAACCGCCCTTCCTCCCGGCCCTGGGCCCAACGTCCACGATATAGTCCGCGCTGCGGATCATCTCCTCGTCATGTTCGACCACGATCACCGAGTTGCCGGCATCGCGCAAATCCTGCAGGCTGCGGATCAGTTTCCGGTTATCCCGCTGGTGAAGGCCGATGCTGGGTTCGTCGAGGATGTAAAGTACGTTCACGAGTTTCGAACCGATCTGGGTGGCGAGCCGAATCCGCTGGCTCTCCCCGCCCGAAAGCGTCCGGGAAGCACGGCTCAGGGAGAGGTAACCCAACCCTACATCCACCAGGAAACGGAGCCTTTCCCGAATCTCCTTGATGATTTCGCGGCCGATGCGACGTTCCCGATCCGTCAGACGGTCTTCGATACCGGCGATCCACGCCGAAAATTCGTCGATACTCATGGCGCATACTTCGGCAATATTCTTCCCGTCAATACGGAACTGAAGCGCTTCGCTCCTGAGACGGGTTCCTCCGCAGACACTGCACTTGCGCCGCGCCACGAACTGCTCCTTCCATTTGTTCCCCTTGCCGCTGGAAGAGTCTTCGTCCAACTGCTCGATATAATCGGCGACACCGTCCCACGAAGCCATGTTGTTGCCCCCGGCCAGTGCAAACTCGCGGGTGTCGATCGTCAGCGGCTCGGAATCCCCGTTGAGCACGGCACCGAGCGCCTCCTCGGAAAGAGTCTCCACCGGATCGTCCAGCGTGAAATCGTAGCGTTTGCCCAACGTCTCCAGCAAAGCGAACAGCCGGTTGTTCCGGTACTTTCCGATCGGCTCGACGGCTCCCTCCCGGATACTCTTCTTCGGATCGGGAATGATTTTCGAACGGTCGAAGACGACCTCCTCTCCCAGCCCGTTGCAATGGGGACAGGCTCCCTGGGGAGAGTTGAACGAAAAAGTATGGGGAGCGGGTTCGTTGAAAGCGATCCCCGTCGTGGGGCACATCAGATGGCGGCTGTAAAAGCGGGAGGCTTTCGTATCGTAATCGTAAACGGCCATCGTACCCTTCCCCTGGCGCATCGCCTCCCTGAGGCTCTTCGACAGTCGGTCGACCGACTCGCCGTTTACGATCAACCGGTCGACCACCAGGTCGATATGGTGTATCTTGTAACGGTCGAGCCGCATACCCGATGCGATTTCCCGAATCTCTCCATCGACCCTTGCATACAAGTATCCCTTTTTCAGGAACGACTCGAACAGTTCCCGGTAGTGCCCCTTTCGTCCTTTCACTACGGGAGCGAGCAGAGCCAGTTTGCGTCCCGGAAAGTTCTCCCGGATCAATTCAACGATCTGGTCGTCGGTGTAGTGCACCATCTCCTCGCCCGTGACGGGAGAGTAGGCCCGGGAGGCCCGGGCGTAAAGCAGCCGCAGGAAATCGTTGATCTCCGTGACGGTACCCACCGTGGAGCGGGGATTCTTGTTGGTGGTTTTCTGCTCGATCGCCACCACGGGGCTCAATCCCGTGATCTTGTCCACGTCGGGACGTTCCATCGAACCGACGAACTGGCGGGCATAGGTCGAAAGCGTCTCCATGTAGCGGCGCTGCCCCTCGGCATAGATCGTGTCGAAGGCCAGCGAGGACTTGCCCGAGCCCGAGAGGCCCGTGATGACCACCAGTTTGCGGCGCGGGATCTCCAGATCGACGTTCTTGAGGTTGTGCACCCGCGCTCCGTATATCTTGATCGTATCTTCCATCGTGTTCGGTCGGCCGCACCGCGAAAGGCGGGGCTTCGGGCCCCGGAGCCTGCGGTGCGAATCAGCGCGTAAAGATACGACTTTCGGCGGGGAAAAACAAGGAGGCGCAATCAGAGAAGCAGGCGGAAGTCATCGGCATCGCGCCAGGCGGGGAATTTCTCGCGGAAAAGGCGCTGCGCCCCGAGGTCGAACGACGAGACGAGCGTCGCGGGATCAGACCCCGCCTCGGCGAGCGCCCGGCCGCGGCAATCGAGCAGCACCGAATCGCCCGAATAGAGCGACACGGGGTCGCGGCCCGTGCGGTTGGCCCCGGCCACGAAGCACTGGTTCTCGATGGCCCGGGCACGCAGCAGCGTACGCCAGACGTCGCGGCGCGATGCGGGCCACGAGGCGCAGCAGAGGATGGCGTCGTAGTCGTCGCGCGAGCGGCTCCAGACCGGAAAGCGGAGGTCGTAGCAGACCAGCAGCAGGAAGCGCACGCCGCGGTAGGTGACCACGACGCGGCGGTCGCCGGGCGTATATTCATCGGCCTCGCCGCCCGGGGCGAAGAGGTGGCGTTTGTCGTAGCGGGCACACTCGCCCGACGGGTAGACGAAGAGCATGCGGTTGAAGAAGCGGCCGTTCTCCGAGACGGCGAGGCTCCCGGCAAGGGCGCATCCGTAACGGCGTGCCCAGCGCTGCAGCGTCGCGGCGATCGGACCGCCGTCCGGTTCGGCCGCCTCCGCGGCCCGGAGCACGAAGCCCGTGGCGAACATCTCGGGCAGCAGCACCAGGTCGGCCCCGGCTCCGGCAACAAGCGGCTCGAGCCGCTCGAGGTTCCGCTCGGGGTTCATCCACTCCATGTCCGTCTGGCAGACGGCGATACGCATTTCCATAGGCTTCGGTTTTTGCCGCTCCGCGCACTTCAGGGCCCACCCCGCACGGCGGAGGTCGGACGGCACGGGCTGCGGCGCGGAGCGACGGCCCGTGCTCCGGGGGAATAAAGTTAGCGGTTTTCGGCCGCACGGCCAAATTCCGCGCCGTTTTTCGGAATCGCACCTCGGCGGGTTTGGATTCGCACGAAATAAAACGTAATTTTGCAGCCCGGAGGGGTTACCCCCGCAAACGACGACGAAAAAGATGATCAAAGCCGGACGCATTCAGACCCTGACCGTCAGCCGGACCTCCGACTACGGACTCTACCTGGCCGACGAGGAGCACAACGAGGTGCTCCTGCCGAACCGTTACACCTCGCTGGCCGACAAGACCGGCGACGCAAAGGAGGTGTTCGTATACCACGACTCGGAGGACCGGCTCGTGGCCACGACCGAACGCCCGCTGCTGCAGGTCGGCGAGGTCGGGGCGCTGCGCGTGGTAGACAAGACCCAGCACGGGGCCTTCCTCGACTGGGGCCTGCACGGCAAGGACCTCTTCCTGCCGAACCGCAACCAGCAGGGAGGCGTGGTGGTCGGGCACCGCTACGTGGTCTATCTCTACGAGGACAACGTCACGGGACGCTGCGTGGCCACGATGAAGCTGCGCGGGTTCATCGACAACGAGGTCATCACGGTGCGGCCCCATCAGCAGGTGCGGATCGTCGTCGCCTCGCAGAGCGAGATCGGATACCGCGTGGTGGTCGAGAACCGCCACTGGGGCATGATATACAACAACCAGCTCTTCCGCCCGGTGGCCGTGGGCGACGCCCTGACGGGATACGTCCGCCGCATCACCGAGGACAACCGCATCGACATCAGCCTCCAGCAGACGGGATATGCGCAGGTGAAGGATTCGGCGCAGGAGCTGCTCCGCATCCTGCGCGAGCACGGCGGAAGGCTGCCGCTCAACGACGACAGCTCGCCCGAGGAGATCGCACGCACGGTACAGATGAGCAAGAAGGTATTCAAGCGCTCGCTGGGCATGCTGCTGCGCAGCGGCGAGGTAACGCTGACGGAGGGCGGAATCGAAACCAACGCAGGCCATGGCGAAGATTAACACCGCGGAACGGGTCTCGGTCGAGGCCTCGGACAACTTCGTCTTCCAGCGTTCGCGGCTGGCCTACTGTGCCGCGGCCGAACGCATCGGCGGCGAGGTGCTCGAAATCGGCACCGGATCGGGGTACGGCATCGAACTCGTCGCACCACACGCCCGGCGGTTCGTTACCATCGACAAGCACCGTCCGCAGGAGGAGCTGCTCGCACGCGGGGACGTCACGTTCCTCGAGGCCGTGGTGCCTCCCCTGCCCTTTCGCGACGCCTCGTTCGACTGGGTGATCTCGTTCCAGGTCATCGAACACATCCGCGACGATAGAGCATTCGTCGCCGAAATACACCGTGTCCTCCGGCCCGGAGGGCGGTTTCTCGTGACGACGCCCAACGCCCCGATGTCGCTGACGCGCAACCCGTGGCACGTGCGCGAATACACGCCCGAGGAGTTGCGCCGGCTGCTGCTCGGTCCGTTCTCCGAGGTCGAGGCGCTCGGGGTCTTCGGCAACGGGAAGGTCATGGACTACTACGAGGAGAACCGACGCTCGGTCGAGCGCATCACGCGCTTCGATCTGCTCGACCTGCAGTACCGTCTGCCCCGCTGGATGCTGCAACTGCCCTACGACCTGCTCAACCGCCTCAACCGCCGCAGGCTGCTCCGGCAGAATACCGACCTCACGACCTCGATCCGCATGGACGACTACCGCATCGGCCCGGTCGGCGAAGAGTGCTTCGACCTGTTCTACACGGCCGTGAAGTGACCGAGGCGGAGTTTCGGTTCGCAAGCACGCAAAAGTTTCGCACAACACATTGATAATCAACGGACACACATCCTTCACGGGATGTTTTTCCGTTTTTCCTTTGTTTTTCTGTTTTTTTTTATACTTTTGCACATCGGTCCTGTTGGGGCAAAGCAGGACACAAACCACGGAACAAGCTGATTTTTCAGAACTTAAAAACTTTAGACCATGTACTGGACACTTGAACTGGCATCAAAACTCGAAGATGCACCCTGGCCCGCAACGAAAGAGGAGTTGATCGACTACGCCGTGCGGTCCGGTGCTCCGCTCGAAGTGCTTGAAAACCTGCAGGAGATAGAAGACGAAGGCGATATCTACGAATCGATCGAGGACATTTGGCCCGACTACCCCTCAAAGGACGATTTCTTCTTCAACGAGGAAGAATATTAGTGCGATTTTAAGCACGAAAACAACTATTAAATCCCTGTCAATAGTAAGATTGACGGGGATTTAATTTGTTTGGACAATGGCGTTTGACCGCTTCAAATGGCGTGGTTTATTTGGATAAAATACGTTTTTCTGAGGAGAAATCGGTCATCCTGTTTATGGGAAAGACTGCAATGGGTGAGAAGTCTTACCTGCCTCGGGGCTCCGAAATAGATCTTGACAGGAATCTGTTCCCGGACGAATAAAAACGCTCATCGGCAGGCTAACCTGCCGGTGAATTAACAAATAAATTGATATATTTGCAAAATTTTTGAGAGGTCTGAAGACTTACACCAGACACACTAATGAAATATTTCCTATTGTATATAAATGCAATATAGGTTAATCTGTTTTTTATGGTTAAATGTTTTTCTATATTTAAAGGTATATATACTGGTATCTTTATCAGCGTTTTGTCTTTATCTTTCTTTTCTTGTTCTTCCGAATTTCAGGATAATCTCCAGGATAGGGATGACGGATATCTGGATATCGTTTTTTTCAATGTGGAGACAAGGGCTGACCTTGCAAATGATGGTTCCGGAAGTTTTACAGAGGGCGATAAAGTTGGGCTTTACCTTCAAGGGGATAAAGGTCTTTCTTATCGAGAACTTACATATTCGGGAGGACAGTGGATTCCTCGTCTAAAGCGTAATGATTTTGGTGAAGGACCATTATCATTGTCTGCTCATTATCCGGCAACTGGAGAACAACAGAATCCAGAGACTTATCAGCTGAATATGGCATTAGACCAGACTGGAGATGATTTTTATAATTCAGATTTGCTGTTTTCAAAAACAGTCGTCGAATCAGGTGTATACAAAGCTGATATGAATTTCGGGCATGCACTTCACAGAATCAGGATCTTTCTCTCTGGCAGTATGACTTCGCCAGAGGTTAAAGTCAGGAGTCTGACACAGGGCTATTTCAATCTACTTACCGGTGAGGCCGAAGTAAGAGGAACCGATTTCAGATGGATTACCCCATCCAAGGATGGAGAAGGAAATTTTGCCGCTGTGATTATTCCCCAAAGTGCGATTCCTTACAAGGACGATGACGGACTTCTGCAGATCGTTGCAGAAGGTAAGACAACGTATTTCAAAGCTCCTGAAAAGACAGAAGAGAACAATGACCTTACATTTTTCGAGTCTGGAAAGCAGATCTCGATAAACCTTACTCTGAGACCGGGCGATCCTGAACTTGCAGGAAAAACATTGTGGGTATATGGATTGAATGTGCCTGATTTCCCAGGTAAGGAGAACCTTCCTACATATAAGCTCGGTAACAAGTATGGTTTGCCAGAAGGTCAGTGGCTCAGATATGACAATCGTTACTATGAGGAGCAATATCTCACATGGGCTGAAGGATGTGGCTGGTATGACTGCAACAAGTCACATGGAAACTATGAAGACGATTCCCAAATGTGCTGGGCGGCATCGGCATCAAATGTAGTGTCATGGTGGATGTGCATGAATAAAGAATACCTTGCTGCATACGATGTAGATTATGGCTCTTCGGTGACGACTGGTTCAGGTACTTTCGAGCGGCCGTCCTATGCTTTCAAACCGCTTTACCCTGACGGGGTTGGCAACTGGGACGGTTCTCTTCCGGAACCAGATTATGTCACAGTCAACAGATCGGAAGTTTTCCAGTTCTTCAAAGATCATTTCCCGAATTTTGGCAACGATGATCCTAAAGGAGTTGAATGGTTTTTTACCGGGGCTTATCTTGGTGGCGATATCAATGGGTTTAAAGGATTCCTTCCGGAAGTATTCACGAAAAATAATGCTTTGACGGCAAGGTCCTCACACAAACCAGATAGAGAGCAGTTCAATACATTTGTTACAGATGCCCTCCTCAACAAGAGGGCTATCGGTCTAAATGTGTTTGATGTTGCCGGCCCCAAGACTGGAAATCATGCTATGACAGCCTGGGGAGTCGAATATGATGAAGCAGGAGATATTGCCTATATATACTATTGCGATAACAACTTTGCGGAACAAGATCCTAATGGTGCAGTGATTATCAGACAGCAGATAGTATATGCTGTCGATGATTACGGGAATGAATGTACTTATCTACAGCAGTTAAAACCGGAGGATCCGGATACTAGAGTGGGAAAATTCCTGATTACCTCTGTATTTTCTGCTGATCTGGGTAGAGATATATGGAAAAGTAAATATCCGAATGTAGTTGTAGAAAAATAACACTTAGTTTTCCCTTAAAAATGTCTTCATCTACTGGTATTCAGTTGTTTAATCTATAAGAGTCTTTGATAAATCTGCAAGATACTGTGTGAGAACAATATCCCTCAAAAGCGGGCTTTTTTAGGGGCAACTATATAATATGCACTCGGATTGTCTCAGACCGTGTCAGACGGTGATGTTTGTTTGCGCAAATTTTATTGATTGTAATATAATATATTGATCATCTGTATAGATAAATTTCTTCAACGAGGAAGAATATTAATGCGTTTTTAAGCGCGGGAACGACTACCAACTCCCCGTCAATCCAATTGTTTGTTTGGGCAACGGTGTCTGGTGTCTCAAGAAATGAATATTACCGATCAATTTATCGTTTTTCGGAGACTCCGTTGTCTAACAGAGTAGAAATCTGAAATCATGATGGAACAGAAGAAACAGGTATTCTCCCGATTGGTAGAAAAGCACAAGACTGTTGTCTATACCGTCTGCTATATGCTTTCCGGAAGCAGAGAGGAGGCGGAAGACCTCTTTCAGGATGTGCTGGTCTGGCTCTGGAAAGGATATGACACATTCCGCGGAGAGTCAGATTCAGGGCCTGGATCTACCGCATAAGTCTCAACACCTGCATCAACGGACAGAAGAGAAAGAAAAAGGAAAGTACTCAAGGCCTGCGACGACATCATCGACCAGCTGAAAGAGAAGCCATGACGGAGCCATCCGTCGGGCGGAGACGAATCGGGCAGGAGGGAAACGAAGCAGTTTCTCTTCTGCTTTTCCAGCATACCGAAGGTCAGCCCGTGCCTGGGGCAAAGGCCGCAAGAAGGGGCGGAAACGGAGGTCGAACCGAGGGGTGCCATGCTTTTTTTGCCCGGAAAGATGGCGGTTACGGGATTTTTACGCATCTTTAACGGCCGAAAAAAGTGCAATACAGACCCATCAAACCGCAGAAGGATGCAATCGATACTGATCGTGGAGGATGAAAAGCGGGTGGCCGACCTGCTGAAAACGGGGCTCGAGGAGAACGGCTACCGGGTGACGGTGGCCTACGACGGGGCCATGGGCCTGCGCCTCTTCCGGGCGCAGCCGTTCCAGCTGGTCGTCTCGGATGTCGTGCTGCCCCGCATGGACGGGTTCGAGCTCTGCCGGGAGATCCGCAGGATCCATGCCAGCGTGCCGATTCTGATGCTCACGGCGCTGGGCACGACCGACGACAAACTGGACGGCTTCGACGCCGGGGCCGACGACTACATGGTCAAACCGTTCGACTTCCGCGAGCTGACTGCACGGATCCGGGCCCTGCTCAAGCGACAGGGGGATGCCGAGCCTGCACCACAGGAGTCGCTCCGCTGTGCCGACCTGCGCATCGACCTGATCCGCAAGGAGGTGTGGCGCGGCGACACGCCCATACGGCTCTCGCCCAAAGAGTACCGGCTGCTGGTCTATCTGGCCGAACACGCCGGGAGAGTCGTCGGCCGCACGGAGATCGCCGAACAGGTATGGGAGACACACTTCGACACCGGGACGAACTTCATCGACGTCTACATCAACTACCTGCGCAAGAAGGTGGACCGCGATTTCGAGCCCCGCCTGATCCACACCCGCCCCGGCATGGGTTTCATCCTGACCGACAAGCCATGAAGATCCGCACCGCCCTCACGCTGAAGAACACCCTGGCCACGGCCGCCGTCTTCCTTGCCTGTCTGGCGGCTGTCTATCTGGTCAGCGAACACACGCGCAGCCGGACCTTCTACCATACCCTCCAGAGCGAGGCGGTCACCAAGGCACATCTCTTCCTGCAGGGCCGGGTCGATGCACGGACCATGCAGGAGATCTACCTCAACAACCGCAACTTCATCGACGAGGTCGAGGTGGCGGTCTACTCGGCCGATGCCCGCATGCTCTACCACGACGCCATCCGCAGCGACATCGTCAAGGAGGATTCGGCGATGATCGCCCGAATCCGCGACCTGCACCGGATCGAGTTCCGCGTCGGGAAGTACCAGGCCATCGGGATGCTCTACCGCTTCGGAGGGGAGGACTACATCGTAACGGCGGCGGCCTACGACCGCTACGGACACGCCAATCTGGCCCAACTGCGGATGACGCTCGCCACCCTGCTCCTGATCGGCGTGCTGCTGCTCTTCGCAACCGGCTATCTGCTGGCCCGAGCCGCCCTGCAGCCGATGCGCGGCATCGTGCAGCAGGCCGGGGCGATCACCGCCTCGCGGATCGACCGGCGCCTTCCCGTGAAGAACGCCCGGGACGAACTGGGCGAGCTGGCGCTGGCGTTCAACGACCTGCTCGCACGGCTCGAAACCTCGTTCCATGCCCAGAAACAGTTTGTCAGCAACGTCTCGCACGAACTGCGGACCCCGCTGGCGGCACTCATCGCCGAGCTGGACCTCGCCCTGCAGAAGGAGCGGAGCGACGAGCACTACCGCCGGGCAATGGGACGTGCGCTGCAGGATGCACGCCGCATGACCCGCCTGATCGACGGACTGCTCAACCTGGCCAAGGCCGACTACCGGCAGGAGCAGATCAAGATGGAGGAGATCCGCCTCGACGAACTGCTGCTCGACGTGCGGTCGCTCATCCTCAGGGCCCACCCCGACTACCGCATCGAACTGCTTTTCGAACAGGAGGAGGCCGACGACGAACGCATGATCACCGTCGAGGGCAACCTCCACCTGCTCACCATCGCCTTTACCAACCTGATCGAGAACAACTGCAAATACTCCGGCGACCGCCTCTCGTGCGTCCACATCTCCTACTGGGACCAATGGGCGATCCTCCGCTTCTCGGATGCCGGGGTCGGCATGACCGAGGAGGAGCTGCGCAACCTCTTCACGCTCTTCTACCGGGGCGGACAGGAGTCGATGGCCGAAGGGCACGGCATCGGGATGGCGCTGGCCCGGAAGATCGTTCAGCTCCACCGGGGACGGATCGCCGTCCATTCCGAGGCAGGACAGGGCACGACCTTCGTCGTCGAGCTGCCGCACGTGTAAACGGGCGGGAGGGCGACACGGGCTCCGCTCCGGACGCAAACAGCAGGCAGACAGCCGAGTACGGCGTTCTAAGAATTTTCTAATACCGTTCTAATCGCTTTCTAACGGCCTTTCCGGGCCGTTTTTTTCATTTTTGCGGCGACAAAATCGGACAACAACCTTTCAAAACAGACGGTTATGTGGAAAAAAAGAAGCCGGACACAGTTCGCATTTGATGCCGAGAAGGTATTCCTGGCAGCAACACAGCCGCTTGCCGCGGTGTACGGGTATTTCCGGACGACCCCCTCGGGGCTTTCGTCCGACGAGGTGGAGCGCCGTCAGGCGCAGTACGGCAGAAACGAGGTCGAGCACGAACGGCGGAAGAATCCCGTGACGATGTTCATCCGGGCGTTCATCAATCCGTTCATCGGGATTCTGACCCTGCTGATCGTCGTCTCGTACGTCCTCGACGTCTGGATGGCCGCCCCCGAGGAGAAGGAGTGGACGACGATCCTGATCATTGCGACGATGATCCTGCTGAGCGTCATCATCCGCTTCTGCCAGGACTGGCGGGCCAGCCGGTCGAGCGAGGCGCTCAGGAAGATGGTGAAGAACACCTGCTCGGTGAAGCGTGCGGGGCGTGAAGTCGAGGAACTCCCGATCGAGGAGCTCGTGCCGGGCGACATCATCACGCTCGCCGCCGGAGACATGATCCCGGCCGACGTGCGGGTCATCGAGACCAAGGATCTCTTCGTCAGCCAGTCGTCGCTGACCGGCGAGTCGGAGCCGATCGAGAAGCGCCCCGATGCCCGGGGCCGGAAGTATGTCCGGGGAAGCGTGGTCGAACTGGACAACATCTGCTACATGGGGTCGAACGTCATCAGCGGATCGGCCACGGCCGTCGTCTTCGGGACGGGCGGCAACACCTACCTGGGTACGATCGCCCGGGCCATCGTCGGCCACCGTGCGGCCACGGCGTTCGACCGGGGCATCGCCCGGGTGAGCCTGCTGCTCATCCGCTTCATGCTCATCATGGTGCCGTTCGTCTTCCTGGTCAATGGCATCACCAAGGGCGACTGGCTGGAGGCCTTCATCTTCGCCGTGTCGGTGGCCGTCGGGCTCACGCCCGAGATGCTGCCGATGATCGTCACGGCAAACCTTTCGAAGGGAGCTGTCGCCATGTCGCGCAAGAAGGTGATCGTCAAGGACCTGAACGCGATCCAGAACTTCGGGGCGATGAACATCCTCTGCACGGACAAGACCGGGACGCTGACCTGCGACCAGATCGTGCTCGAACGCTACATCAACGCCGACGGCAGCGCCGACGACAGCAGGCGCATCCTCCGTCACGCCTACTTCAACAGCTTCTTCCAGACGGGGCTGAAGAACCTCATGGACCGGGCCATCCTCGCCCACGTCCGGGAGCTGGAGCTGGAGTCGATGAAGGACGACTACCGCAAGGTGGACGAGATTCCGTTCGACTTCACGCGCCGCCGCATGTCGGTGGTCGTCGAGGACCGCACGGGCAAGCGGCAGATCGTCACCAAGGGGGCCGTGGAGGAGATGCTCGAGATCTGCTCGCACACCGAGGAGGGCGGCGCCGTGCGGGAGCTCACCCCCGAGCGGATTGCGACGGCAAAGGCGATCTGCGAACGGATGAACCACCAGGGGCTGCGCGTGCTGGCCGTCGCCCACCGCAGTTTCCTCGGCAAGGAGGACAACTTCTCGGTCGGGGACGAGCGCGACATGGTGCTCATCGGCTTCCTCGCCTTCCTCGATCCGCCGAAGCCCTCGGCCGCAAGCGCCATCCGCCAGTTGCAGAACTACGGCATCGAGGTGAAGGTGCTCTCGGGCGACAACGACGACGTGGTGCGCACCGTCGCCCGCCAGGTGGGCATCACGGGCAAGGCCCTCACCGGCCGCGAACTCGAGGAGCTGGAGGGCGAGGAGCTGCGCCGGGCCGTACAGGAGGCTTCGGTCTTCTCGAAGGTCACGCCGCTGCAGAAGACGCAGATCATCACCCTGCTGCAGGAGGCGCAGCATACGGTGGGATTCCTCGGCGACGGCATCAACGACGCGGCGGCCCTGCGCCAGTCGGACATCGGCATATCGGTCGATTCGGCCGTGGACATCGCCAAGGAGAGCGCCGACATCATCCTGCTCGAGAAGGATCTGATGGTGCTCGGGGAGGGGGTTGTCGAGGGGCGCCGGACCTTCGGCAACATCGTCAAGTACATCAAAATGACGGCCAGTTCGAACTTCGGCAACATGTTCAGCGTGATGGCGGCCAGCGCCTTCCTGCCGTTCCTGCCGATGATGCCCATCCACCTGCTGGTGCAGAACCTCTTGTACGACATCTCGCAGACGACGATCCCCTTCGACCGCATGGATGCCGAATACCTGCGCAAACCGCGCAAGTGGGACGCCTCGGGGCTGAGCCGTTTCATGATCTGGATCGGGCCGATCAGCTCGATCTTCGACCTGACGACCTACCTGCTGATGTGGTATCTCTTCCAATGCCAGTCGGCGGAGATGCAGGCGCTCTTCCAGTCGGGGTGGTTCGTCGAGGGGCTGCTGTCGCAGACGCTCATCGTACACATGATCCGCACGCGCAAGATCCCCTTCATCCAGAGCCGCGCTTCGTGGCCCGTGATGGCGATGACCTTCGCGATCATGGCCTTCGGCATCGTGATCCCCTTCACGCCGTTCGGGGCGTCGATCGGGTTGGTGGCGCTGCCGTGGAGCTATTTCCCGTGGCTGGCGGCCACGCTGACGGCCTACTGCGTGCTGACGCAGGTCATAAAGAACCGGTATGTCAAACGCTTCAACTCGTGGCTGTGATGTATGAAGAGAACGGTATGCATGATCCTTCTCGGGGTATTGTACGCCGGGTGCCGCCTCGCGGCCGGGGCACAGGTCGGGGCAGCGTATGCGGGCGAACTGCAGTCGGACTTCCGGGACTGGAACTGGGTGAACATGCTGCGGCTGGAGTTTTCGCAGCCGCTGGGCAGCCGGCTCCGGCTCGATATCGCTACGATCAGCATCGCCAGGACGCGCGAGGGACGGCTGATCGACGACCTGCAGGGCTTCTCGAACATCGAGGAGGAGGATACGCCCCTGGCTCCGGCCGTGGCGTGCGTGACGTGGAGTCGGGGACGGTCGCAGCTCTCGGTCGGAATCCGCAACGTGAACGAGGACTACTTCACCTCGTCCGTCACGTCGTTCTTCACGAACAGCTCGTGCGGGCTTTTTCCGACCGTGTCGGCCAACTACCCGATCGCCAACTACCCGCTTGCATCGCTCGGCATCCACTACGTCTTCCAAACGGAGCGGTGGGAGTTCCAGGCCTCGGTATACAACGGACAGGGATATGACTCATTCACCGGGCGCAGTTCCGTGTTCCGGTTCCGTCCCGCAGCGGACGGGCTGTGCGGAATCGCCTCAACGGCTTATCGGAACCATGGGAGCAGTTATCATTTGGGCGGTGTTTTATACGGCAGTGCTCCTTGCCGCGAGGGGCAGACGAAAACGCGGGAGGTGAGCGGAGCAATTTGGGGATACGCCGAACAGCGGGTGACACAGGACTTGTACCTGCTTGTGCAATGTTCGGTCAGCCTGCCCGAGAACACCGCATGGTGCCGCATGTACGCGGGAGCGGGTGTGCACATGCAGATCGGGAAAGTACAGATCGGTGCATTCACCAACCGGGCCCTGTTCCGCGGAATCGCCGAGCAGGCCGCGGAACTGACCTGCAGGGCGGCACTTTCGCCGCACGTCAGCCTGCAGCCGGCACTGCACCTGATCGGCAACGGCCCGGCGCTGCGCTCCGTCGCCCTGCTGCGGCTGGGCATCGAACTGTAAGTGTCCTGCTGTCGGATACGGAGGTATTGCGGTATCGGCAGGTGCGACCTGCCGCAC
>CDZF01014635.1_pt1 | contig 37993 bp, 31 predicted proteins | sample 557591 | NCBI WGS metagenome assembly CDZF01 (sample SAMEA3182093, study PRJEB8094) | gut metagenome | biome: human; feature: gut; material: Stool; isolation source: human stools | place: Canada | collected 2012-02-04
TTTTTAAATAAATCAATTAACCAAAAAAGCCCTATTGTTAATACATAGGCAAATCCACAATGCTCAATCCATCCTGAATTCAATATTCCTAAAATACAGAGTATACAAAAATTTTTATTGTTTTTATCCTCTAAGTATTTTGGAACAAATAACAAAAAAAAGAAAAACCATAGTGTAGGCATTAAATATATCATCGTTGCATAGAAATATACTTCTGTTCTTATATTAGCAGACACCAACAATAATAAAAAAAGTACGAGAAGCGTAGAAAATATATTTTTTCTCTTGGTCGCGGTATTTTCGATTAAATATATCAATGCTGTAATAAAAATGGCGTTTGCGAAATCAAGCACTATTTCATTTCTTTCAAAAAAGCCTACAAAAATAGTCGCTATAATTCTTCCGTTAAGCGTAAAATATAATGGCAAGCACTTACTAATCCAATCAATAAAATTACCATTTGAATTGTATACTTGACTAGCCCACGCATCTTGAATTAATGGTATTTTTCTATAAAAAAATGCGAAAAGCAAAAACACAAAAAAATAAACTGCTATACGTTCTTTCTTTACATTTTCTATCTTCGCTTTCATTGTTAAAGCCTCCTTGATTTCTTATTCATCAATATATCCTTGATCTTTTGTTTTCCTGGTATCTTCACTTTTCTAAGTTGTATAGCCACCTTTACCAGCAAAGAACTTTTAAGTTCATTTAATTCCTTTTCACTAGCTATAAAACGCATATTATCCTCAGCACTAATAATAACCTCATTAATATCAGTTTCCGATACCGAAAACTTACTTTCGTCCGCATTATCATCAGATATATTATCATTATGCTTATATTGCATAATACTTTTTATATCCGGATACCGCATTGGCTCACGGTCTATGAGTTCTGAATAAACTTCATCATATTCTTTCCCCATCATTGCAATATCCTTTAATACTAGCTTTGAAATAGCTTTTCTTTTTTCAATTATTTTCTCTCTATTGTTATCTAAATCGCATAACAGTTTCAGTGCTTCATCTAAACTTGCATTCCTATCAATTAGCCAGCCACACTTTAACGCTTCTACTCTATCACCCAAAGCTCCCACATGTGTTGCTATCACAGGTATTCCAACTGATAAAGCTTCTGATAATGTATAGCAAAAAGTCTCTGCTACTATTGACCAAATGCATACTATATCAATCTCATAGTCTCTTAATAACTGATATATTTCATTCTTTTTGTACCATCCGGTTTTCGTTAAATTATCTTTTTTTAAATTAATCAAGTCCTCGCTAGCGATTCCACCCATTATGTACCATTCAAAGTGGGAATCATCTTGACGAATTACTTGATTGATTAATTTTCCGCCTTTAATATCACTAATTCCCCCAATAAAAGCAATTTTTAACTTTGGATGTTGTTTGTGGGGATCACCAACTTCTGTATCCTCAGGTAATTTAATCCCATGTTCTATTACCATCGTCCGATTTTCTATTGTAGGATAAAAATCCAAAACCACTCTCTTCGCATACTGAGACGGGAAGATGATTTTTTGACATTTGTCTAAAGCTTCTTTATGCTTCAGGTGCCATTTTTCTATATATTTCTCCGGCTCCATAATTTTCTTTTGCTTTAGACACTCCTGACAATCCGTCCTACAGGTTTCCTGCGTACATAACTCCCCATTAGGTCTTAACATTACTAGTTGTGGACACACATAGTAATAATCGTGTAGACTCACTATAATAGGAATACCCATTTTATCCGCTGCATCGTATATATTCAAGGGCATCCACATTGTATGATGTACATGCACTAATTCTATTGCGAAGGAACGTAAGATCAATTCATATATTTTTTCATGCGTAGGATCATAATATACATTGTAAATAGGTGCTTCACCCACATAAAAATCAAACTGTTTCTTTTCATCATCTGTGTACTCTGTCAAACGCAGATATGCTCCATCTCGTGCCAAAACATACACATTATAACTATACCTTTGATATTCAACAAGGTCTGCCACATGAAATTGTGTCCCCCCCACATTATTCCGCATTCCTTCTTGAAAGTCTGCCAGTAAATAATGCATAATATTATGGCGTCCATTAGAATAGTGCAGATTATCGTATAGTGCCACCGTTTCATTAAACCAATTCATCATTTCTTTGGCAGCACTTGTCAAGCGATCCGTGTAATACTTTTCGCTTTTTTCAAATAATGCATTGCCTATTGCCACAGCTTGCCCGCATATTTTATTTTTCCACCCAAGCTGTTGAACCTCGTCAAACCACAAGGCTACACTTTTAGGCTGCAAAAATTCCTCTTTTGACAGAAGTCCCGTTTCTTGAAGTACTTCTTTCTTAACATAAACACATTCCAGAATATTTCTTGTCACCTCCGGACATACCGGGCTGGCACATGCTTCAATAATCTCTTCCCAGTCGCTTTCTTTTTTCGAAATGCGATTCTTTAGTGCTATACATTCCATAATCTCAAAGTCAACACTAAAAAGCGGAGAAACGGTTCCTATTTCCGGATTATTGTTTGCAACCTCTCGCAATTTTCGTAGACAGTTTTTACTTAACCAAACGTTATCGCTCACAATTAATAAATCATGAATATAATCTATTTGCTCGTAAGTTTCTAATTCTAATCCCTCATCGCATAAATTATATTTGGCAATATTAACTTCATTTTTTGATTTGTTCTGGTTTATTCTAAAAAACTGTACCACGTTTCAGCCCCTCACTATTTAATCCCGATTTTACGCATAGCAGATTTTACTTTTTTCCCGAATTTCCAATATTTCATCGAATAAATACGATCCAACTCGTTTCTCATAATCTGGTTTTCTTCCCGTAATTGCTCCAAGGATTTATTTTCAAATTCCAACCCTATTTCCTTTCTGTACCACTTATAGTAGCTTTTTTCCTGCTCAACAGTATATGGATTAGTGTCTTCAAAGAATTTCGATACATCAATTCTTTTTCTCATAACTTTTCTTTCTTCGTTAGTTATCTTTTCTCCATTGTCATAAAAATTATACTTTGAAGCAAATTTTCCATATTTATCCTGTTCTTCTTCCTGCATACGCTTGATGTACCATTCTCTTAATTCATATAAATATTTATTTCCATTGGCGTATACTCCCAGCATGCTTTCCTGAGCTCCGGAATCAAATCCGGAAAAATGATAGAATTTCAACGGTACATCATTTACCATATAAAGTCCATCTTGGTTTTTGGAGATGATCCTATGAGATATATTCCATGTTGATACGTTATATCCGGGATCTCTCGTAATAAATACCCCGTCAAACATGCACGGCGCTAAATCACCCCATTTTTGATCTGTAAAAATTCCGTTAGGAATATCATCATAGCAGAAATCTATTAATCGATCTCTCCACCATCTTGCAAAAGCTAATCCATTTTTACTATTCTTTACAGCATAAAATCCAAAGTTATATGCCCCATGTTTCAAAGCGCATATTTCATTATTTGCAATATCAATTGCATTTTCCTCCGGTATGGTCACGTGAGGTGTTAACACTACATCATACTCCTCCAGTAATTCCTCCAATTCATGTAAATCATTAAATACTGCTATATCCGGATCTAAATAAACAACCTTCTCCGACCCTTCTTCGAGGAATTTAACCAAGGCCTGTCCCTTTACAGCAGTGCACAACTCTACTACATTATGTTCATATATCCACATATTAAGATTTTCTACAGGTATGCCTAATTCTTCAACCATGATAATGTCATCAAAAGGCTCCTCTTCCGGCACTACTTCTTTAGGTAATTCATCCGAAAACACCAATGAAAATCTGGCATTCTTGCAATATTGTTTTACTGTCTTAGCCAATATTCTTGCTTTAGGTAAATAATTCGTATTTACGCTCGTATAAAAGTGCATTTCTTTTTCCCTCTCTTTATCTTTCTTTTCTTAAACAATCCGCAATCATTTGCTTGAAACTTCTATTCTTATAATATTCTAATTCATTCCTCATTTTTTGCATATCGCTTTGCAACTCTTGTATATCGTTTTGCTTTTCTAACATACCATTTTGCAATCCTTGTATATCGTTTTGCTTTTCTAACATACCATTTTGCAATTCTTGTATATCGTTTTGCTTTTCTAACATACCATTTTGCAATTCTTGTATATCTACTTGCATATCTCTCAATGCTTTTTGTCTCATTTGTTCAGTTTCTATGTTTTCCAAATGAGCTTGTTCAATTTGCTTTTCAAAATAGGCATATGGATCTATATCGTAGTCTATTATCTCATACTTAACGTGTAGTTTTTTAACATTAGAGTTCTCCTCCATTGTTAAAATATATTGAGGGTCCCTATGATAAAACCAATCTATACCATGCGTTATAACATCAGCATTATTCTGAACATTTATTGCAGAAATCACTTCACTGTTGTCCCCTATTATTTCTATCTTGACATCTCTTATGGCGCACGTCTTAGCACACGGATCGACACGTATTCTCCCTATTGAGCCATCATCCTCCATCTCTACTGAAAATTCTACAATTCCTTTTCCCCCACTTATTTCTATAAGCTCACACCTATCTTCTGTAAACTCCGTCTCCTTATCTGCATAATACACTTGACACATATCAGTCAGCTTAGCATATTCGTCGGGATAATAATACACTGAATTTAATTGAAATTTATCTGGTATTTCTGAATCCGAAGCTATTGCAATGATAAATTTACCCTTTTTATCTTTTTGAGAATTATACAATGCCACTTCATTTTCAGTTTCGTCGGTCAAATACGATGCATGACTAATATACTGTTGAATATACTTCACGTATTGGAACTCACTCTGTATAAAATCATGGTATTCTTCTTCCAGAAATTCTTTCACGTGCCATTCTGTCGCTTGATTTCCTTGTTGTATCGTATATATCTCCTTATTAGGAGTCGACATAATTAATATACCATCTTCTTTTAAAACACGTTTTATTTCTTTTAAAAATAAATATTGCAGTTTTTCATTAACATGTTCTATGGTCTCAAAGGAAACAACCACGTCAAATGTGCTCTCCGGATAAGGAATATGCGTTATATCTCCAATTTGATATTCTACATTTTCTGTTGCTCCAAAATTTTCGTTTGCATACGCTATTGCTTCCTGACTAATATCTATGCCACACACTCTCTCGGCTTCTCTTGCCAGCATATTACTGCCATACCCTGTTCCACAGGCTGCATCAAGTACTACTTTTCCTTTCAGCAACGGTGCCACTGCCGTATATCTATGCATATGCTCAATCTCAGAATGTTTAAACATTTTCCCCGGTACAAATCGTTCACCTGTAACTTTCAACTAAGTCTCCTCCTTACCTTCTTTTTCATATATCTTAATCTCTGTTTCTACATCTATTAGTGCAGAATTATTTCCATTATTCACAATGTTTACTGCGAATGCATTATATAGCCATGCCAGTATTTCATAATCTTTACTTGTTCCTTCTGCCACTGCCACCCCCATTACATATTCTGCCCTCATAAGCGGCGGCATCACAAACGTGAAATCCACTCGATTGAGGCTTCCTTTTTTAACATAAAAGCTCCCTTTATTTCCGCATATTGAACTGTTCGTATTTATTACCCATAATCCCTTTACCGTCTCTATTACAAAACCGGCAATACAGCTTTTAATTTCTCTATAACTTTCAAATACCACTGAAACTGTATATTTTTCATTTATCTTACACTCATTTACTTTTATTCCATTTTTGTCTTCTATAAAACAAGATATTATTTTCACACTATCATTCAAAATACTGTCATTAGTATATGAAATTGCAGGGAAATTAGTTGTATTAAATTTTTCTACTTTATACGCAACATCTGTCTCTTTTTCTGAGGCATGACCTTTTTTTAAAATACTATTGGTATATTCGTTGCAGACTTCAATGCTATCTCCGCACATCTGCATTATACCCTTTTCTATCCATAACACTCTGGAGCACATCTGTTTAACTGCCTGGATATCATGAGATACAAAAATTACAGTAGTTCCCCGTGATTTCAATTCTTCAAACTTTCTATAACATTTATTTTGGAAATAAACATCTCCAACGCTCAACGCCTCATCTACAATCAATATATCGGGTTCTACATTAATAGCTACAGAAAAAGCTAATCGAGCAAACATACCGCTTGAATACGTTTTAACCGGCTGATAAATGAAATCTCCTATATCTGCGAATTCAAGAATTTGAGGAATTCGCTGTTCCATCTCCTTTTTCGAATATCCCATCATCGTACCGTTCAGATAGATATTATCTATTCCACTATATTCAACATTAAAACCTGCCCCCAGCTCCAACAATGCTGCCACTTTTCCATTGACTTCAACGGTTCCCTCGGTTGGCGATGACACTCCCGTAATCATCTTTAATAAGGTCGATTTTCCCGCTCCATTCGTACCTATTATTCCGAACGTTTCCCCCTGTTTCACATCAAAAGATATCCCATTTAACGCATAATAGTCTGTATGTCTATTTTTTTTAAGTGGGCTGATATTCTCAAAGAGCATATCCTTTTTGTTATTATACATTTTATATACTTTAACGAGATTGTTTACTTTTATTGCTATTTTGTTTTCCATATTTCTCCTATAATACATCTATAAACACTTTGTGCAGCTTATCAAAAGTTCGTGCCCCGACAATTAATAGTACAACCGTAATAGCCCAGAAATAAACTGTTTCAGCAGGATGCTCCCAAAACCATATTTTATATATAAATGTCTCCCTATATCCTTCGCAGATATAATACATTGGATTTAACTTTAATATTAGCAATATATTAGAGTCCATTTCTGATGCATTCCAAAAAACTGGAGTCGCCCAAAATCCAATTTGTGTAAAAACTGCTACCACATTATATACATCTTTGACAAAGACATTTAGTGCAGAAAACAGCCACCCCATCCCCAGTAAAAGCATACATGTACAGCCAAAATAATAAATTACCTGCAATGCATATATGGATATACCATATCCATATACAAAATTAAGGAAAATAATAAATAGTATAAATCCACAGTGAACAATCGCACTGGAAACTATCTTTATCGGAGGAATAATATTCACCTTAAAGTTTACTTTTTTTATAAGATAATTATATTCAACCAACGAGTTTGTAACTTGGAGAAGCCCCTCTGAAAAAAACATCCAAATCAAGTACGCGGGGGCAAACCATACAATAAATTCAACATTAGAAATCGGAGCTGTTTTAAATCCCGCCTGAAACACAACCCAAAACACCAATAATGTCAACAACGGTTGTAAAAAAGCCCATACCATCCCCAATCCCGATGATGCAAACTTTGCTTTGCAATCATTAATAGCCAATTCTCCTAATATTTTTCTTTGCTTATATAAATCTTTTAAATATACACATATTTTGGTCATTCTTTTTTCTATTTGCTCCTTAATTTATCACTTTCATTTCAAAAACGAAATACTCTGGTATTTACTCTTTGCACTATTCCTTTTATGCCCTCTTCCTTTGCTATTTTGTAAATCTTCTTATGGAAAGGAACAGTTATAGGATTTTTCTTTAACAAAGCTCTTATTTTTCTATTGCTTAATGTAAAAGGATCCTCTATAGCAAACATAACTTTGGGATTCCTCCTGTATTTTTCTCTTATCAAATCTTGTATTTTTTCATTCGAATAGTATCTACTATAGCTCCACGTAGTTAGTGACACATTGTCATAGTCATTTTTATCATGTTTTTCACTATATTGTCTATATAGCTCTCTGAAAGGATGCTCCCCCTGTGGCAGCCAATCGTCCATACATTTTTTAGCAGTCTCCCCATACCCGGAAAAATGTATAAATCTTAATTTATCTCCGCTTATTAAGCATTCACCATTTTGTATTTTCATATCACAGTTAAGTAGCGACCACGGTGCAAAATCATATCCCCTGTGTTTTAATACTTCTGTGTCAAAAAAACAAGGAGCTAAATCAATCCATTTTTGATCGGTAAAAATCCCCCTGGGAATATCATCATAACAATAGAGTGACAGCCTTTCTGCCCACCAAGCAATGAACCTCGCCGCCTCCTCACTATTATTTACAGCCAAAAAGCCCAAATTATATACTCCATGAGCAGTAGAAGAAAGTTCCATTCCAATATTACCTGTTTGAAGCAAATGGGGACACAAAATAATTGGACGTTTTTTCAGCAATTGCCTCACTTCCACAAAATCGGAGTATACATAGCAATCAGGATCTAAATAGATGAAATTGTTTTCATCCGGAAAGTTTTTCATCAAATATTGAAAAAAACATGCTTTTACCGCTGTTGATGCTTCTACAATAGTATGTTTAAATATAAACTGATTAAAATTTCCATCCCATACATCTTTTGCTAAAACTACTCTATCAAACGAATTGTACGACATTTGTTCCGTTTTTTTTCTCTCCGTTATGCAAACAAAAAATTTTGCATCTGGTATATTTTTTTTTACAGAATCAGCCAAAGTTCTTGCTTTGTGAATGTAATTGGCACAAATTGATGTAAATATAATCATTGAAACTCTTCTCTATACTTTCTCAAGCTTTTACTGTTCCCCCGTGAATACCGTCCGAAAGAACATTCTCAAATACCTAAGTAACCCTTTATTTTTGTACTCTCGTATCACATATGTCATTTCATCGTTAATTTGCCGAACAGATAGAGTACTCTGATACTGTTCAAATTTCTGATAAAGCATTTCTCTGTTGTCAACCATTAGCCCTTTACGTGATTTCTTATTCTTTGTACGATAAGGGATGTGATAACAGGATGTTACTTCATTGACATAAGTAAAATCAGTGTGTGTGGCATATCTTACCCACAGATCCCAGTCTTCTAACGAATCCAGCCTTTCATCCAGTCCACCATATTGTTCGTATAGTTTTCTGCTGAACATAACTGTCTGAATCGGGAAATAATTAAACGTATATAACAGCAATCTGTTAAATGGCTGGTTAAAGCGAATCGTCTTTCGCTTTATTTTATAGGCCGTCAGATTGTCACTATCTGCTTTCAGCTGTCTCTCTTCTGCCACGCTATATGCTGCCAGGTTAGGCTCCTCTATCAGTCTGGACACCAGGGTCTCTACATGTCCCGGAAAAAGCATATCATCGTCATCCAAGAAGTTTAGATACTCACCTGTTGCCAGCGCCATTGCCCTGTTGCCAGCTGCAGAACGTCCTATCTTTTCAACCGTTGCCTGGTATTTGTAATTTTTCCCCTGATACTGCTGCCTCAGGAAGTCTTCTGATGCATTCTCTCCATCTTCTACGATTACCACTTCAATATTGGAGTAAGTCTGTTCCCAGATACTGTCCAATGCACGTCTGAGTATCTCCGGGCGTTGGCATGTCCGAACGAGTATTGACACTAACGGCTGCTCTGTATTTATAGTCATTTTTATCGTCTTTCTTTTACATAATCATACACAAAACCACAGTTTATAATAACATACTTTATTGGCGTTTACAACACCTCCTCCCTCGTCATCTTCCGGAACCATTTCCAATGCTCCCTAAAGTCCTGATATTTTATACACCGAATCAGGTATAACCCTACTCTGTACCAATATAGTGGATAGATTTCAACTTTTGAAGCGTTCAAGTACTTTTTACAATAGTAGATTTCGCTTCTTACATTATGTGCGAAAGCGAAGGCTTTTACATGCTTTGTGCTTCCGCCATGCAGATGTTCTATTACTGCCTCCGGGTCATAGACAGTATGATATCCGGCTCGTTCCATACGAATTCCAAGGATCAGCTCTTCCTCATATAAAAAAGGGTGTTCGTCTAACGGCGTCACTTTTTCAGCACATTTCGCGGTCATCAGAAAGCAACACCCCAATACCGCATATACTTCAAATATGGTATCGTAATCTCTGTCCAATCCGAAATACGTCCGGTAAGTTTTGCGAAAAATAGCATTCAGTCTTGTTCTGACCAGGTATTTTTCTTTGAGACCGGTCTTTCGGCAAAGATTATCTTTTTGTACCTTTCCTTCCGCATCAATAATCTTGGGGCCGACGATTCCGGCTTCCGGATGCATTTTTGCATATTCCCACATCTTCTGAATGCTTCCGGGTCGAAAGCATACATCATTATTAGAAATAAGAATTGCATCACACTTCTCGTCCAGTGCCGCACGAATGCCCACATTATTTCCGCCGTTATATCCTCTGTTTTCTTTATTGGCAATGTACGTAACATGGTACTCTTCTATCACAGCATTCAGATCATAATCCGGTTCATTCGGAGAGGCATTATCTACCAATATGATATTGTATTTTTCCTCCGGTGGATTCTCTGCAATACTCTTGATGCATCGCAGGGTATCGTTCCAGTTCCTATAGTTTAATATTACTATCCCTATCATCTTATTTCCCAAATTGTTTTTTTCGTATTTTTTGCATCCAACTGACCGGTATCAAGCCCACAAGGAGTGGTTTCATGACATTATGAAAATGTCCGATTAGTATTCCAAGGTTGCGATACCCACGGTATCTTACCCTGGCCTCATTTATACGGTATCTATATTTTCGCTTTGCGTACGCTTTACGATCTTCGCGATATTGAAACAAGCATTCCTGTAGATTATAGCCTTGATATCCCGCAGCATACATTCTCATAAACAGGTCATAGTCTTCTGTACGTTCCGCATATGCTGCTGTTACGTATCCACCCAATTCCTCTAATACGTTTTTCCGAATTATCACCGTAGGATGAATAAAGGGGGAGTTCCACAGAAAATCGCTTTTCTGCGGTGTTTCTGCCGGAATCCTCTTCCCCCAGCTTCCTTCTCCATCTATCAACTCCGCTCCGCACCCTGTCAGTGCATATTCCGGATGTGCCGTCAGAAAATCCAGTTGTCTCTCGAAGCGATCCGGTTTTGACAGGTCATCCGCATCCATTCTCGCGACATAATCTCCCTTCGCTTCTGCCAGACACGCATTCAGTGCTGCTGCCAGTCCTCCGTTTTGTGTTTTCCGAAGCAGCCGGATTCGTGTATCCTTTTTACAATATTGCTTCAGCCAGTCATAGAATTCCTGTTCTGACCCGTCGTCACAGATAATAAATTCAAACTTATCATATGTCTGGTCAAGGATGGACTCCACTGCTTTCATTACCCGGCTCCGGTCACGTTCATTATAGATTCCCATGATTACGGATATTATCGGTTTTATTTCCATACACCTTCCTCATAATCTCGTCTACTGCTTCCGCACTAAACTGCTTTATTTTTTGCCGATTACAGTTTCCCATAGTGGCGAGCTGTCCCTGCCTGCCCTTCCACATAGCAAACATTTTCTTATAGGCCTCCTCATAATTCCTGCAATTTCCCGGTTCCACGAGATATCCCCCAAGGCCATTTTCTATGAGATCCACATTTCCGCGAATCCTGCTGCAGACGACAGGCAGCCCTTCCGCCATTGCTTCCATAAGTGCCACAGACAAGCCTTCTCTGTAAGATGACAACGTAAAACAATCTGCACATTGCAACAGTTCATGGATATCACTCCGGAATCCTGCAAACCGAATATTCTGATTAAGCTCCTGTTCTTTCACATAGTTCTCCAGCGCTTCTTTTTCCGGTCCGATTCCGCACATTACATAAAAGACTTCCGGATTTGCCATTTCTTCTATCGCTTTGACCACAGTTTGTTGATTTTTGTTCGGTGTGAACTCCGCAACCTGTATTATCATAAACGCATCTACCGGAATATTCAATTCTTCTCTCTTTTTATGTTTTTCCTCTTCGCTGTTGTCACATACATCTATATTTACACCAATTCCCGGGAGATATGTCAGATGCTTCATATGAAATTTTTTCCTAGCCAGTTCATAATCTTCCCGATTGATCACAAGGAGCTCGTCTGTATAATAAGATAATAATTTTTCCACCGGATAGAATAGCATCCAGTTTTTTAAAGGAGCTCCCTTAAAAAAATGAAACCCATGTGCAGTATAGATAACTTTTGTCTTATATTTATGTGCGGTTATTCTGCCCAGCACTCCTCCGATCGGACTATGGCAGTGTACAAATGCATATGTGTTATGTTGGAACAATCGGTGTAACTGTTGATATGCTCTAAAATTCTGTCTGATACAAAACACATTCCGTGCAAAATCAATCTGATGACACACAACGTTTTTATTTTCCAGTTCCTTTTTTAAATTCTCGATCTGTTCTCTTGCGCAGGTATTTCCCTGCTCAAAATTGCATGCCACCTCTACTTTATATCCCATTTTCAATAACAATTCTATATTTCTCATGTTGAATTGTTGTATCATAGATGCCACAGATGCCAATAATAAGACATTTTTCATTTTTCCGATGATATACTCCTTTGAATGCTTTCCTTCAGGTCAAATCGCTGATAATCTGAAATAGTAAGGCTCAGTTCTTTGTCTATTGTCATACTGCCAAATGCTTTCTTCACCATTTTTCCTATTGTCCCCGGCATCACGAAAGCCAGCTTCACAAAAGGATTCATCCATCTCAGGCATAGAATCTTTTCCCCTTTTGCCTTGGCAATTTCACATATCATGTCCGAAGTGCTCACATACTCCCGGTTTTGTGGCAGGAAGATTCCGCCTCTGCCGTCTTCCACCAGTTTTCTGAGAAATTCCGACAAATTTTCTATATAAAGCATGCTTCTTTCATTATGATACGTTGGAAATATTCGTAATTTTTCCGCCAGTTTCACAAGCATTTGAAAATTTCCCTTACTACCTTTTCCATAGATCATCGGCGGACGCAGTACTGCAAGCTTTGTACTTCCCGTTGCAGCATCAAAAATTTTCTGCAGCCTCTGTTCTGCCTGCCACTTGCTATCCCCGTAAAAATTTGACGGATCCGGCTTCGTTTCAGCCGTAATCCTCACCGGTTTTCTGCTGTTGCTGCTGTCGCCATAGATGATAATACTACTGAAATAAATATATTGTGCTGCACCGTCTGTGATGGCTTTTTTTGCTGTCTCTACAGCCAGTTCACAATTCACTGCATAGTATTGCTGCTTTTCTTCATCCGATAATTTTGAGATATCCGCATGTGCTTTCCCGGTGACATTGATGATGCTGTCATATCCGATCCAGTTTTCCAGTTTCCATGCATCTCCACGCAGACTGATGCGTTTGATCTCATATTGCCCCGGATATTGTGTGGTAAGGTAATTATGAAAAGAAGTGCCAATATAACTATTGGCACCCAGAATCAGTATTTTTTTCATTTTTTGCGTTTTTCTCCTCATTTGGATCTTTTTTCATGCTTCCCGTTCCGCCTTCTACAACGCCGTCCTGGCGCAGTACACTTACAAAAGTACCGAAAAAGCATCGAAGATCCATAACGAATCCATATTTCTCCACATATTCTCCATCCAGTTTTGCCTTTACGGGAATCTCCAGTTCATCTCTGCCGTTGATCTGTGCCCATCCGGTGAGTCCGGGAAGGACATCATTGGCACCGTATTTATCCCGCTCAGCGATCAGATCATACTGGTTCCACAATGCCGGTCTGGGTCCGACGATACTCATATCTCCTTTGAAAATATTGAATATCTGCGGCAGTTCATCAAGACTGGTCTTACGTAAGAATCTGCCGGTTTTTGTAATGTACTGCTCAGGATTGCTTAGCAGATGTGTCGGCATATCCTTGGGTGTATCGGTACGCATGGTGCGAAACTTATAGATCATAAAATGCTTTTTATGAATCCCCACTCTCTTCTGGCAGAACAGAATCGGTCCGGGGGAATCGAGTTTAATAACAATACACAAGATCAATAACAGCGGTGACAATAAAATAATGCCTAATCCGCTAAGCAGTATGTCGATTGTTCTTTTTATGGGAGTATACATATCTTTATTCCTCCGTCGGATGATATGTGGGTACAATTTTTTTCACTTCTTCGCGAATGTTGCCTTCTTCGTCCACCGCTTCCTGCTCCAGGATATCCAGTTGTCTGCGTAATTCATCCTCATCAAACTCAATCGGTTTGCCTATAAATATCATCTTATTTGCAGTTTCCTTCAGCCCCTCTTCATTCATGAGAAGTTCCTCGTACATCTTTTCTCCGGGGCGTAATCCGGTGAATTTGATTTCGATATCTTCTCCCGGTTTATAACCGGACAGTTTAATCAGGTTTGTTGCCAGATCCAGAATTTTAACCGGTTCACCCATGTTCAGTACGAAAATCTCACCACCTCTGGCATAAGCACCTGCCTGTAACACCAAAGAGACAGCTTCCGGTATTGTCATAAAATAACGGATAATATTCGGATCTGTAACCGTGACCGGGCCTCCCGCCGCAATCTGCTGTTTGAACAGAGGAATCACGCTGCCGTTACTTCCCAATACATTTCCAAAACGCACTGCCACAAAGTTTGTGTCTGTTGTATGATTCATCATCTGAATCACCATTTCGCAGATTCTCTTGGAAGCACCCATGATATTTGTGGGATTTACCGCCTTATCCGTAGATATTAATACGAATTTCTTTACACCGTGTTTGGCTGCTGCCTGTGCAGTCTTATACGTGCCGAATACATTGTTTTTAATGGCTTCATTGGGACTCGTCTCCATGAGCGGCACATGTTTATGTGCTGCTGCATGATACACAATATCCGGACGGTATGTCTCAAAAATTTTCTCTATACGGGCAGTATTTCGTACCGATGCTATCAGCACGACCTGATTGAGTTCAGGATACTTCCGCAACAGTTCCTGCTGAATCTCGTAAACACTATTCTCATAGATATCCAGGATAATCAGCTGCTTCGGATGGTGCGCGGCGATCTGCCTGCACAACTCGCTGCCGATAGAACCGCCGCCTCCGGTGACCAGAATTACCTTGTTGTGCACAGAATTCAATATTTCTTCTGTATTGATCTGAATCGGATCCCTTCCAAGGAGATCTTCGATCTCTACCTCTTTCAGTTTGGATACCGATACATCTCCGTTGATCAGCTGATAAATTCCGGGCAGAGTGCGCATCTTACAGCCGGTTTCTTTACAGATATCCAGTATTTCCTTACGTGTCTTGTTGTTGGCGGAAGGAATGGCGAAAATGATCTCATCGATGCTGTATTGTCCTACGGCATCTGCAATTTTGTTTCTGCCTCCAACGATAGGTACTCCCCGCAGGAATTTGCCATGACAGCCGGGATTATCATCAATAATGCACTTAATATGCATGGATACGAACTGACTAGATTCCGCTTCTTTTAAAATGGCATTTGCCGCTGCGCCTGCGCCGATCAACATGACATTATTGCCATTCTTTTTCTGAGTGATATCCGCACGTTTCATGTTGATAATGCGCAGGATACGGTAGCTGAACCGAATGCCACAAGTCATTGCAAACAAAAGGAACAAATAAATAATATAATAGCTTCTCGGCATTTTCTGATTGCTCAGATGACAAAACACCAGTTGCGCAGCTGATGCACAGCAGGTTGCAAACACAATATTCAGCATCTCCGTGGCACTGGCATAGCGCCATACGCTTTTATACAATTTCCAGATGACAAAAAAGAGTAGTGTAAACGCAATATTAAACGGTAGCACATGTTCGAATTTCAGCATATATTCCTTCGGTATCGCATTAAACTGAAAATCGAATCGAATATAAAGTGCCGCAAAAGATGCTATGATTATGGACATCGTATCCATAATCAGCAAGGCTATAATTCTGTTAATCGGTATTTTCAAAAAATTATTTTTCATTTTCATATACTAATGTTTGTCTCCAGCACAGGAATAATAAAATCATGGTAATAGCGTTACTTCCCCAGGAATACTCCAGCATTCCAAACAAAAGTGGAACAAGCATTATAAGAATACTCCCTGCTGCCTTTACAGACGTTTCCTTTCGGTAAAACTCTTTCAACGGTTTTACAATACTCACTATAGATAGGAACAGTAAACATAAAGCAACCGGTATTCCAAAATCTGTCGCATACTGAAGATATATATTATGCGCATGTCCGATCCAGTAAAAATATGTCAGCTGAAATCCCTGATCTGCCTGTGTATGACCCATGAGATTCAAATTAGCAAAATAATGACTATATATTGTCTTACGTACCAGAAAGGAATCCATATATTCTTCTTGCGTTTTTAAAACTGATTTTTCCTGAAGTTTTTCTTCCTGTGAAACCGTTTCCTGCAATTCGGCAGCAAGTGCCTTAATTGTAAAAGGATATCTGCTAAAAAGCCCGTCCGTAATCTCCGTTGTCCTTCCGATGGCGGTCTCTACCAGTTCTTCCATATCTACGTATTTCTCAGAGTTCCATGCATCCCAGGAATGTACTTTTTCTTCACTCCACTCTCCCCAAAACCACACAGGGTGATGGAACACCGGTGGCAAATATCTCGTCATTCCGAACGTCACCGGAAACATTATGCACACACATAATACCAGTAATAATCCATTCCGGATATAATGCCACTTTCTTTTTACTCTCTGATAAAACACCAGAAATAACAACCCCAGTATAAAGGATACAAGCCATGCCGTCCGGCCAATCGTCATAAACAGGAACGAGTACACTGCCCCGGCTCCCAGCCAATAATATGCTCTCCAAAATTTATGTTTATTTTCTTTTGTTACATACAGGATTTTCCCGAATACTGCTGCCAGCACAACAAGATAGAACAATCCATTCAGATTGCAATTATTATAGATTCCCGTGTATCTCACCTGATCATATGGCCGGAACACACAGCAGAATCCCTGGAACACAAAAAAAGCCAAGATGACTCCGTTCATGATTCCCTGATACAAGTCCTCCTGCTCCTCTTCCGTAAAATCGGTAAGATAAAAACACCCAAACATAATAAAGTAGCAAAGCGGCCATACATAATCACTTCTGGAAAAAATCATCAGAAGCATCATAACTGTCCAAAGTCCGAACGTCCCCTTGTTCAGCCTAGGATACTTTTTCTCTATCAGTACACTGATAAACGTATGAATCACTACGTAGCCAAATAACAGCACATCCAGCCCAACCATCGCTCGTGAATTCATGTAATAAGCGAACGACTGTCCAAAGAACACAAATAAAATCCCTGTTGCCAGACCGATTGCTGTCCAGACAGCATAGGGGATTTTATACTTCAAAAACTCTTCCCGCTTATAATGAGACATGATGATAATCGCCATCAGTACTCCCGCCATATCACGGAAAGTCTCTATCACACCATCCAGGCCGGATCCCGTCTTCGTCCTCTGGTCAATCACACAGAACAGGAAAAAGCAGATAGTATATAATATCCGCTTCTTTGACCATATGTGGAGCGTCTTTCCCTTTATTGTAAGTTCCATGTCGTAATCCTCAATTCTACTTCTATAACAATTTATCGCATACTCTTTTTATTTTAATCAATTTAGACTACAAGTACAAGCTTTTATTTATTCCCCTTCCACCACCGTCACGGATTCTTTCCCATAGTACTCCGCACACGCACTGTTCACCCATACATAGCCGCCCTCGGGCTGCAGATCCGTGTACATGATAAGTTCCACATAATTCAACGGGGTAAATACCGGATTCTTCACGGAATCGTCCTTCAGTACTTTCAGCCGCTCTTCCCAGCCGGCGCCGTAGGCCTGTGCCCAGCCGTTTTTCTCCACATGCGGTAAGCCCGGTAGCTGGTGGTACTCTGTACGTTTCCAAACAGCACTGCTGCCGCCAGAAGTACTCCTGCCGCGGTGCTATAGCGCAGAAGGTATTTTCCCGCCAGTAGATCTGCTTTCTCTGCCTTTACGGCAATTGCATCGCGTTTGGTGATCCAGCCACACCAGTACAGTACATTGGCCACCATCCACAGCACATAGAAATACCACAGGATAGCTCCCTGCCTGCCGCCGCCCATGGTGCCGTCCACGTAGATCGTTGCAGTAGCCTGGGAGGCGTATACCCCGAAGGTCAGCGCAGTAAACAGGCCGGGGAAGCGAAACTCATAGTTCATTTTTCTGACCGCTTTCCAGAGGAAAGGGATCAGCAGAACCAGTAGCAGCAGGACCTTCAGATTCGTCCAGCTGATAATATTCAGAAAAGTTCTCTCCAGAGACAGCCAGATGGCCATCAACGGGGAATTGGCTGTGCTGCCGCCAAAATTGCCGTTGAGTCTGGTGGCTGTCAGCGGAGAAGTCACACACATCAATACGCTGAGTGTCTCTAACAGTGTCACGATCCAGGTCCGGCGGAAAGCATCTTTACGGCAGATCAGGAATAAGATCTGCAGACAGATCAACAGGCACATGGTGGATACGCTGGTGGAAAAATTGTTACCACCCACCAGAATCGCCAGCAGGCAGGCCAGCACGGTAAGCACGACCCGCTTTGCCTTGCCGGTCTCGCGAAGCGCAATTTCCAGATACAGTGTCAGCAGGACCAGTGACAAGCTATACACAAAAGTGTAATTCACCGAACCGTTATACCAATAAAAGCTTTCCTCCGGATAGGGGCAGTAAAGCACCTGGAGAATTGCCATGGGAATACCGATGGGCAGGATCAGCCAGCGGTTCTCCTTTGCCTGGCCCGCAATGCATTCTCTGAGCAGCAGGAACTGGGACAGGATCACGGAACCGATCATCAGATAGGGGGTGATCCGGTAAAAATGTTCTCCAAATGCCGCAGGCTGCAAAGCCGACAGAATCAGTATGGAAAATCTGGCTTCCCACACATTTTGTGCCAATGTCTGGTATATCGCATGAAATACACCGGTGATTCCTTCTCCGGCCTGCATTGCCCGGTACATATATTTTCCGAAAGACCAGTCATCCGCAGAGGGATAATCGTATTTTGCGATCGTAAACAGCGGCCACAGGATCACCGCCAGTGCCAGGATCCACGCGATGTGGATCAATACCATTTTCTTTCGTTCTGTCAGTTTCATTGGTATAAAATATCCTTTCTTACAATAGATCCGGTGTCCAGTCCATATCTACATCACTTCCGCCGCTGTCTCCACCGGAACTGCCGCTGTCACTGCTTCCGCTATCGTTGCTGCCGGAATCACTACTGCCGGAATCACTGCTGCCGCTGTCATCATCGTCGTCATCGTCATCATCCTGTGCAGGTTCCGGGGTCGGAGCCGGTGTGGGCGCAGGGGTCGGAGTGACTGCAGGCTTTGTCGCAGCAGGTTTGGTCGTGGGCTTTGGCGTGGTGCCGGGATTCTGGGTGGCTGCAGGTTTCTGAATACTTCCACCGGTCTTGTCTCCCGACACGGTTCCGCTGCCGGTGATCGTCTGCCCATCGTTACCGGCTGTACTGTTGCCATCTGCACTGCCGGTGATTTTGCCGGTAATGCTTCCCGTGACGCTTCCGGATGCAGTGGTATCATGGTTTTCTTCATAAGCCGCAAAAGGATCCTGTTTTGCCATTTCTCTGACCGCACCGGCGCTGACCCAGTATTTTCCGTCAAACCATTGTACTTCTCCGTCAAAAATACGGATCTGCGGGGTATCACTGTCTATGGCACCCGTGGTGTTGTCCGCTGCGTTGCCGTTCTCTCCGCCATCAGTGGCGGCACCGGTTCCCTCTGCTGTATTTGCATTGTTCTCTGCTGTCATATCCTCTGTCACCTCATAGGACGTGTATTCCGGACGGGTCTCCAGTCCGATCATTTCCCCGCCAAAACGATACTCCTCTGCGGTAATATCCCCGCCGATTCCCTGCCACAGGCAGTTCTCACCGGTAGCATCATAGGCATAGAGGATCAGATCCGTATAATCTGTTCCCTCCAGCAGTTTTTTCTTGATTTCTTCGGAAGGCTGCTCTGTCAGGATCTTTCCTTCGGAATCAAAACTTCCCGTGTAAGTGATATATTCCATGCCCTCCCGGTTGCTCCAGAGGGAATAGACATCCAGCGCACCTTCTCCGGTATGGACATCACAGGTATAGTCTCCCGTGAGCACACCGCCCTGCATGGTTCCCTGTTCATGGGTAATGCTCCCGGTAGCGCTATCCACGCTCCAGGCTTCGAAGGTACCGTTCCAGTCCTTCATGGTTTCCGGTGTATCTGCCAGAGGCGCTGTTGTATCCGAAATCTCTGTCGTTGTATTTTCCCGGGCTCTGGCTTCTGTGGTTCCCGTTTCCTGTGTGGCATCGGGATTCTCAGTTTCTGCCGGATCCGCGATGTTCTCGTCCGCACCGGCCGCTGTCACTGTTACCAGCCGGATTGTTGCACCCTCCTGGCTCAGAAAACGTTTCGTGTCACTTCCGGTATACCACACCCTGGAGAAGCATTGTCCCTCTTCCGTATAGCCGGTCTGTACATAGAGCAGAGGCTGACTGTCTCTTTCCAGATAGTAGTTTCGCTGTCCTTCTTTCAGTTTGGGCATCATGGTGGTGAACCAGTCCTCGCTGTCGATGAGATTCACGCTCTCACTCAGATACTCGGTCAGCTCCAGATCATTTTGCATTTCCTGTGCACGGCTGCGGATCCCCTCTGTCTCTTCCTCCAGATTCACGCTGAGCTCCTGTAGAGCAGCAAATGCTTCCTCATCCGCATAGAGCCGGTAATCCTGTTCCAGCATATCCCGCTGTTTGCGGATGTATCCCGCTCTGTTGTAGGCATCGGCCAATGTCAGATAATCCTCCTGGGTAAACTCTCCTTTATTATATTTTGTCTCCAGATTGAGAATCTCCAGCTCCAGCTCTGAGAGCATCGGCTGTGCCTCTACGGGAGTCACGGCATCCTTCGCATTTTCATCACTGCCATCTCCGCAGGCCGTCAGGGATGTTACCAGAACAGCGCTCATGGCCAGTGCCAGAAATCTTGTTGCTTTTCTTTTCATCTTTTTGTCCTATCTGTTTTTCATTCTTAACTATTGTGCATCACTGATCAGTTTTCGCAGGAAAGCATCCGCCTCCGAGCCCTGTGCATAGGTTCCCATGTTCAGGACCTGCTGTGCCAGAGCATAGATGCTGCGGGCCTGCACCGGACCGTAAATGGTAATGTCCTTGCCATCCTTGTTCAGGATGATGTATCCGCGGAATGCATATTCCACCTTATACTGGTTTGCCGGAAGGCCGACCAGTACGGAAGTGAACCGGTATCTGCCGCTGACGGTCTCATAAATGCTGTCCTGATGGGTGCCGTTGGCATTCGTACCGTAAGCCAGTCCGCTGATGACTTTTTCACCGCCTTTGATCATGGGATAGCTTGTCCGGTTGGCATTGTTCATGACCAGTGTTCCGTATTCCTTCAGATGATAGCCGTTCACACCATTTCCCAGCAGTTGTGCTCTGAGGTCCGTACTGATGCCGGTCTTGAAGCGGATTCCCGCTTTTCCGGTAATCCGGATGGAAAATCCGTGATAGGTCAGCAGGTCCGTCAGTCCCGGCTGTTCCGTCACTGCGTAGGCGTTGTTACGGTATTCCAGCGTCCACACGTACATACCGATGGGAGCTCCGTTTTCATTATAGCGGTAGACTACTGCCGCCTGCGCATTTCCGTTCGGCACGGTGACGATCCGGCGGTTGTTCCGTACCTGCGGTGTATAAGGGATGCCGTCCACGTAGATGGTGGAAGCATCATAGCCTGCCGGTACCTGCAATACCACATTGGTGGAAGAGGTCGGCATCGGGCAGGGGCTTGCCGGCATATTTTCATAGACCGGGATTTTGAAAACAAAGGTGTTCTCCAATGCTCCCGCGCTTTCGTACAGCTTTTTCATGCTCAGTGCTTCACTGGTAGGGGCTGCGATATTCTGCATATACTGATGGGTATATACCGGGTTGCTGGCCGTAGTAGACACATTGAATTTCTGCAGGTACAGGGTATCCTGTCCTTTTTTTATGTAATTCGCAGAGATGACATTGGCACCGCCCAGGATAGATGCATAGGCATTGTCCCAGCCATTGTTCCGGGCGTAGTTCAGTCCATTGGTGATCACCTGCTCGTTGGTGCTGCCGCTGGCTGAGATATTAAAATAGTTATAATATCCTTCATAGCCAGGATAGTTTCCGGAGATCAGCGGTGAGGTACCCTGTCCCTGCTCCTGGTAGACTCTTGCCGCCAGGTGGAACGGGCTGACCTGCTGCTCCGCGCCGATTGCCCAGAAGATATGGGAAAACGTCATATCCGTCTTAGGCGCCGGGCTGTTGCTGTTCATAAAAGTATTCTTCAGGAAGGTCTCTACTGCTGCCTCCGTGTGGTAACTCTCGTTATATGTCAGCTGTTCAAATTGAAAAATGGCATTCTCATGTAATGAATTTCTCGGATCCATATACAATTTCAGGACATCTTCGGAAGCAAAGTACCAGTTGGGGCTGTGCTGTCCTTCCTTGCAATAATCCCCGTAACTCTTATAGACCAGACTTTTTCCACCCTGCAGTTCGTTGTTGACTGCGGTCTGGAAATCCAGTCCGGTATTCTGTCGTACAAAGGTCCAGTTGGGATGTTTCTGTTTCAAAGCCTGCAATGCCGGCCGGTAGCTCTCCGGGAACTGCTCGATGTCCGCATAGACACCGGTGGCATTTTCCTCTGCCAGCATAACCGCCGCTCCGGGATTCATGCCGTACAGTTCTTCCCATTCCAGAAAACGTTCATCCGAGCATGCCAGATAATCCCGGGGGATATATCCCTCGTAGACCATGCCCTTTACCTCGGCGGATACTTTTTCCCAGACCTGATAGTCTTCATCCACCGCCACATCCCGGATCTCCACCATCTGTCCACTGGGCACGGTGACCACTTTTGTGCTGTCTTCCGCCGCTTCCGCACGGATCGTCAGATCATCGCACAGATAGACCAGTGCCATGACCTCCCGGTCTTCTACGATATTCTGCAAAGCCCCTCGTGCTTCTTCGATCCATGCCTGATCTTCTTCATCCAATGCATGCGTCTGATAGGTATTGCCCTCGTAGGTGAATATAAATGCCGCCAGGAGAATTGCTCCCAGAAATGCCAATTTTCTCTTCATGTAACGTGACTCATTCCTTATTCTATGGTTGCTGTGTTGCCCGTTCTATCCTGCCTCTGCGTCGGGCATCACTCTATGTGCTTCAGTTTCTTATGCAGTACCCGGATTCCCTTCGGTGCAATGGCAAACAGTGTATGATAACACTTGTTCTTTTTGGTAAGCCAGGGATTTTTCATGGCTCTCCACCAGCCGTGACGCAAGTCACGCACCACCCTGCGGTAAAATGCGTTGTCCCCGGCCATCTGGGCAATAGGGATGTGCAGCAGATAATCCAGCCGCTGGAAGATGCCGAACCGGAATGCGATTTCCGACAGCTCCGGATATTTTCTATCCACCAGTGCAAGCACCATGTCCGCATTGTCGATATTGTCGGCGAATACTCTGGAGAACCGGTTCTTGTCTCTGGTATTGCTGTCCGGACGATAAAATACATGATACGCCTGTCCGGGAATGCATGCAATCCCCGGAACTGCACTTTCCTCCCGGGTCAGCATTTTTACTAATAAATGAAAATCTTCATTCAGTGCCCCCACCGGAAATTGTTCTATGGTAAACAGGTCCTTCCGCAAAAGCTTGGTACAGAAGGAGCAGTCTCCGCGGTGCATCAGAAGTTCCTTCAGAAAACCTTCTGCCGGGATCACCTGTTCCGTTGCCACCGGCTCGCAGATATTCGGTAAAATATTGCCGTCTTTGTCGATTTCATCTCTGCCGACCTGCGCTACGGGCATTCCGGTCTTTTCGATTGCCCCGTACAGCCGCTCATACATATCCGCCTCCACGTAGTCATCGCTGTCCACAAAGCCCACATATTCTCCCCCGGCCTGCTGTAATCCGAAATTCCGGGCGGAAGAAGGCCCGCCGTTCTTTTTATGGAAGACGCGGATTCTCTCATCCTCCGTTGCCAGCCGGTCACATAATGCCGGTGTCTCATCCGTGGAACCGTCATCGATCAGCAAAATCTCCAGATTTTCGTATGTCTGTGTCCGCAGGCTTTCCACGCAGCGGGGCAGATACGGTATGATATTGTACACCGGCACGATCACACTGATCAGCGGTTGCTTGGTTACACTACTGTTCACTGTTTATTCTCCTATACATAGACCGCTCCGGGATTACAGGGGCCGGAGAGCAGGGGCCGTCATTCCATAATTGTGGAATCACCGGGGCAGGTGTTGCGATGTCCTGCATCACATCCTGGCCGGCATCCAGCATTTCCTGTTCTTCTGACACTTCTGGCAAGAACTTCATTTTCCGGCACAGTTCGATCAATCTTTCCGCAGCCGTCCGGGCATTCCATTCCCCGGCAATGGTCTGCTGTGCGTTTTCTCCCAGTCTGCGGCACTCTCCGGGATCCCTGAGAAGCCGTTCCACGGTCCGAAATAATTCCTGTTCCTCACCGTCCCGGTACATCCTGCCGTTTTCTCCCTGACGGATCAGCCAGGGAGCCGCTCCGATCATATGATCTGCCACCACAGCACAGCCGCTGTTCATGGCTTCATTCACCACTGCCCCCCAGCCTTCTTTGCGGTCACTGGTGACCAGATAGATTTCTGACTTTTCCATGGCCGCCCGGACTTCTTCCGGGCCTTGAAAACCGGGAAAGGTGATCACATCGGTCACTCCGAGTTCCTCTGCCAGGCGATGCGTCTCTTCCTCCAGTTCCCCTCCGCCGATCATGGTAATATGAAACGTATTTTCTTCCAGATGTTCTTTTAAATAAGATGCTGTTTTCACCACCAGCTCCGGATGCTTCCAGTCGATCATCCGGGCCGCCCACAGAATACTGCCCGGTTCTTTGTGATTGAAGGGCTGCCCTGCCTCGTAATGCCTGGTCTCCGGGAAATAACCAAAGCGCAGCATTTTGCCGGGGTAGGCATGGATCAGGTGATAATCGCAAGGCACATAGGCTCCTGCGCACAGGAAATACACCGGTGCCTTACGGTATCTGGTGTGATCCTTGTATTTTTGCAACAGGCCTCTCGGAGAAACAGCCTTCCATTGCCCTTCCTTATATAAGCGTTCATTATAACGGAAGATCGGTTTTCCGGCAGTCAGTCTCTCCTGAATATAGCTTTCGTCATCGCATCCGCCGAAGATCACCACACCCGCGGTAAACAATAGTTTCTCAAAATCTTCCGCATCTGTGACGGCGTTGCTGTTCGACTCAGAGCCGGACGTTTTCTCCCCCCCAGACTTATGTGCACACGAATTCTTCGCAGCGTAGCGCACGTAGGGACGTTCCTCGGCCTGCCAGCCCATCTTCACCCGCTCTTCTTCCATGGGCTGTGTCTGCAGGAAACAGAAATCTCCCTCCAGCAATTCATACAGAGCATCACAGAAGGGCAACTGATGATGATTAAAATAGTTTGAGACAAATATCAGCTTCATTCCTTCCTCCCTGCTATGTTTGCATAGATTTCCTGCAATTTTGCGAAATTCTGCTCTTTATCATGGGTTTTTCTTGCATGTTCTCTTGCATTTTTTGAGTATTCCAGCATTTTCTCCGGAGAACTCCACATTTCGATAATAGAATTTGCCATGGAATTTACAATATTTTCCAATTCTTCTGTTTTTGTCGTTTTATAATTTCGCGTGCTATTTTTACTTTCAGAAGCATCTGATGCATATTTGTCATTTTCAGCCACTTTCGACAGCTGATGTCCCCGGCACCACAGGCCGTCCCTTCCGCCATCAAACAGGCTGGGGATTCCCCCTACCTCCGTGCTGATGCAGGGAACTCCCAGAAGCATGGCCTCTCCCAGGGAATTCGGTGAATTTTCCAGAGAGGAACAACACAGGAACAGATGACTTTTCAGAAATCTTTCCTTCATTTCTTCTCCGGTCAGTTTTCCGAGGAAGTGTACCCTGTCCTCCAGCTGTCCTTCCCGGATCAGTCTGCGCAGGTAACGGCCATATGCCGATATTTTCAGCTTTTCCTTCGGCGTCCGGTATGCCGTCAGATCATTTCCTGCCACATACACCTGTACCCGGGGATATTTCTCCCGGATCTGTGGCAAGGCCTGCAGCAGATAGTGCAGTCCTTTCAGAGGATAATCCGCCTGACTGACGAAAATGGAATAGGGTTCACAGTGCTCCGGCTGCCATTGTCCTTCATAAAAGGAAGCCCGCAGGGTCTCATTCATCGTATAATAATGTGCCTTGGGATTCCATGCGGTAGTCACTGCCCTGTCCCAGGCGGTTCTTCCGGTGATATTGCCGGCAAGTCCTATTGCTTCCCTCTCCATTACACCTCTGCGGGCAAATTTTTCCTGCTGGCTGCGCAGGGTATCCTTCTTCACCAGATCCCGGAAAGTGGTCTTGTGGATCTCCGATTCCGGCATATCGGCAAAATATGCCTCCGCACACAACGTACAGATTCCCTGAATTCCCACCAGTATCTTCTCCTTGTGGGGAAACACCCGGCATACTGCCAGTGTGTGTGGATATTCCGTGCCGAAACAGTGGATCACATCCGGTGAAAAGTCTTCCGTGATCCGATGCAGTTCTTCTTCCAGCAACGGCTGATATCTGTCGGGGTGTACGGTGTCTTCGCGGAATCCATAACATGTGATATTATATGTTTCAGCATCTGTATTTGTCTGTAAATGCTCCCGGTCTTCTTTTTCCCGTGGCATTGCTATCTGCAGTCTCCGGGGCACCTCCGTATCTGCCGGCACCGGGAATGCCACAGCCAGCTCCAGGTCACTGGAATTCTCCGCGGCTACCTGCTCCAACAGACCGGACAGCCAGCCCTCTTTATTCGAAGCTTCTTTATGCAATGCTTCGGCTATGACCGGAAGCATGATATTGCAGACCCACAGCACTTTCATAAATTAAATCCTCTTTTAATTAAAGATCCAGTTTAGATACGGAAGCAGCCGTATCTCCACATCATACATTCCCCGCAACAACATTACGAAATACAATAGATATGCTACAACAACGCCAATAATACACAGGGTTCGGAACCATCCCTTTTTGGCATCCTTCAGCACACCCGGAATCAGGAAAATCTGGCTTTGGATCAGGTAATATGCCACCCGGGATACTTCCGGGATAAAGGAGCCGCAGGAATAGAGCACCAGTCCCGCCAGATTCAGGTAGAAGTAATAACGGTTTCTGCGATTTTCCTGAACGCTGTCCTTCCAATAGATCAGGCACAGTATCAGCACTGCCAGGCATTTGGCGATGTTGACATAGGATAACTGTCCGTTGTCGAACATGGAATCCTTGTAATAGGGATAGAACCGGAAGATAATATTCCGGTACACATCCTGTCCGAAGATCAGAGATAAGATCAGTAATACGCCAACCGCATAGTGCCACTTTTTCAGCCGGATCCGGCACAAGAGATCTATCACAATATATGCCGGGATGACCAGCAGTACCGATTTGTGGATCGTACAGCCCAGCAGCACCCAGAGCAGAAACTTCCCATATTCTCCCCGCAGCACATATTTCTGCGCATACATGACCAGTGCCAGTGCGAAATAGTAACGTACCGAATTCATACTATTAAAGTAAAATCCCTGTGTCAATAACAGGAACAGGGAAAATACATACCAGTCCGCCTGATCATGCAGTGCCTTCAGGAAAAAGAAGACTGTAATCAGGGAAAAGAAGCCAAAGATCGGAAGATAAGATCCCTCTCCGAAAATCAGATGGAAAAATTTCACCAGATACACAAAACCGGTTTCGTAGGAGACATGCCTTCCCTGATCGATCAGCTGAAATTTCAGCCAGTAGACCCAGTAATCACCGCCCACAGCAATGCGGCAGGCAGAAACCCCGGCCAGGAGACAGAAGATGGCGAATTCCGCCACAGCATTGCATGCCTGCTGTCTGTCCGGCCCGGCCGCCATCAGATCCCCGGAGGTATTCCCACGAAAGGAGCGTCTGCCGGACAGATATTCTGTCGTATAGTCACGATTTTTTACCAGAAAACCGAATGCTACGGTAACAGCTGTCAATATGATATACACCAGTGCGCTCTTCTCCATGTGGAACCTCCTTTCTTTATGGCCTTTTTTCCAAAAAGCAAGCTATCGTCCTCCTGCCTCCCGGATGCCGTCACGCATCCACTGTCTGGCCTGCTGCAGGCTTACCTCTGTGCACAGCGTACCCTTATGAGCATACAAAAACCGCAGTGCCAGCGGCCATTCCAGCCATCCATACAGATAATGATACAGTACTCCTCTGTCATGGAAAAATTTTTCATTATAGCCATGAAACCAGGTGGATTCCCCGGCTTCCTCTCTGCCGATGGTCACCGGTGCGGTATATACACGGCAGCCTTTTTTCATAAACTCTGTCAAAAACAGGCTGTCTTCTCCATTGCTGTATTTTGCACCGCCGCCAAACAACAGGGAAAACGTGATTCCCGATCGCAGCAGGCTCTCTCTGCGTACAGCAAAACTGACTGCGCCATACCGCCCGCAATTATACCAACGTACCGGTTTCCGTTCCGTAATATGGTAGGTGCGGCGTTCTTCCTCCACCTCAATATTGAAAATGATCATATCGGCCCGGGGATTCCGTTCAAACTCCGCAAGAACAGCCGCCTCATAACCATCTTCATACACAATATCCGCATCCGAAAAAAGGCAGATGTCTCCTTCCGCCCGAAGGATGGCCTCATTGCGGCTTCTGCCGATGCCACGATCGGGAAAACTGCAGAAACGGATTCTTCCGTTCCCCGGAGATATCTGCATTTCCTCCTGCCCCAGCCGGTCGCACTGATTGATGATCACCGCATCCGATTGCAGGTTCATATGTTGTACGGTCTCCGGAAGAGAAGCATTCATTACCGATGCCAGAACTTCTACCTTCATGCCTGCTCTCCTCCGTGTTCTGTATTCTGTGTCTGCATGGCTCCCGGCAGAAAATAATAGCTGCGGATCAGCTGTTCATCCGCATTCCACAGGAAGGCTCCGTCCACAGAGCAGTCCTGGGTATGCAGATACTCTAATACCGCTTCCAGTCTCTTTCCTACCCGTTCTCCGGCCGGCACCGCCAGCAGAAATGCATCTGCCTTACGAAGTGTCTCTCCACTCTCCGGGCATAACAACGGACTGGGAACCGCTACATATTCCACCGGTATTCCCTTCCGGATCTTACCTGTCTTAGCCAGCTTCTGCAAATCCTCCACGACTTCCTTCGGATCCGCTTCCGGCAGTGCCACACATACTGCCACACGGCAGATTTCCGCATTTTCGGACTCCTTTGCCTGCTTTTTATCGTACACTTTCTCCAGCGTATACATCAGATTTTCCGCAAATCCCACACTGCGCACCGTTCCCAGACTGTTCAGTCCGTAGCGTCTGCGAAGTGTTGCCGGCAGCCAGATGCTGTCCTGCGAGATCTCCACCAGCAAAAAGAGGACTACTGCAAAAAACAGAGACAATACCGCCGCCAGAATGACTGCCCGCACCGGGCGCACATCCGGTACCACGACTTCTGCAAAATCTCCGTGATCCAGCACTTTGATCCGGTCGATCTCCACGATACTCTCTGCAAATTCGTCACACATGGTATCCTCCACTGCATGGGCCAGAGCAATACTCATCTCCGGATCCTGAGTTGCCGCCTGTGTCACCGGAACACTGAAATCCGAGGGAAGTGTTGCCGAGAGGTCTGCGATCCACTGATCTCTGCCCAGAGACAGTGCTTCCGAAGCTCCATTGTCTCCCCGTTCCACAGCCTCCTGCAGATGCTTCTCCACACCATCCAGGAATTCTCCCGTATGGATCATGGTGTTCCATGTAGCCTCGTTAATGTAGTACGCACCCGCCGCATTGGGGTTCTCTTTATATTCTACCTTATAAGTGGAAGAAGCCGCATACCCTGGATCGGGCTGCAGCACCACATTTTTTACATAATAACCGCCACCGAACAGTAATGTTCCCACTACTGTCACAGCCAGTATTTTCCACAGATTGCGGCATAGCCGCAGACACATAAGTCTCAGGTCGAAGGGCTCTTTTCCGTAGCTTACTTCCATGCGTCTACCTCCTGCCTTCTCAGTCGTCATCCTTCTCGGCACGACCATCGTAGGTTGCCTTGAAAGCCGTTACCTGTTCGCTCTCCACACCCTCGGTACTGTCCGGCCAGAACAATACCTTCAGTGTCAGAAGCATCAATTTAAGATCCAGCCACACAGAATAATTCTCGATATATGTTAAATCCAGTTTTAATTTATCATACGGAGAAGTATTGTACTTTCCGTATACCTGTGCGAAACCGGCCAGTCCCGCTTTCACCTTCATACGGAATGCGAACTCCGGCATGACTTCCATGTACTGTGCAATAATCTCCGGGCGCTCCGGTCTGGGGCCGATGAAAGACATATCTCCCCGCAGAATATTGATCAGCTGGGGCAGTTCATCCAGTCGGCATTTGCGGATCACCTTACCCACGGGAGTGATACGCTTATCCCCTTTCTGTGCCAGACGTGCCACGCCGTCCTTCTCGGCATCAGTGCGCATACTGCGGAACTTCATAATATAGAATTCCCTCTGTCCTGTGGTGCAGCGCACCTGCTTGTACAATACAGGTCCGCCGTCATAAAGCTTGATGGCAAGCGCTGTCAGAAGCATCAGCGGTGAAGTCACCACCAACAGGATCAACGAGCAGATCACATCGATAGATCGCTTGATGAACCGCTGCTCCATGCTCAGGGAGTACTCTCTGGTCAGCAGGATAGGCGTGTCAAATACATGCAGTTCCTCGGAGCCAACTAAAATAACATCTGATATTTTAGGCATGACATAGACACGGATGGAATGGGCATAGCAGAATTTCAGAATAATATTACGATCCTTTTCATTAATATCCCAGATTACTACCGCATTGATCTCACCGTTCCGGTAATTGTCCAGAATCTCCCGACACAGTTCTGTCGTACCTTTTTTAATGTGCTCACATTTTGTGATCTTATATTTGTCCTTACGGCTTTCAAATTTGTTGACAATGTCTTCGATGGGACGATCACCGTGGATCAGCAGAAGCTCTCTGGGCGGGAATGCTGTACGATAGATCTTGTTGGCAATATTGGCATAGATGATCACCGCTATGATCTGTAAAAATACCATCAACAGGAACATATCCGCCGGAAAAATGCTGCGGGCCATCATACACAGTTCCGCATAGATCAGCACATCCGCCATCAGGGTTGCAAACACCTGGGAGAAAATAATCTCCGTGTTTTTCATGTATCCCAGACGCATGCCGCCGTAGGTCACGGAGAAAAATATCAGGATTGCACTGTAGATACCGTTTTCCAGCAGAAAGCCACGATACCAGATCTTCTGCAGGGGATCTACCAGCTGGAACTGGAAATGGAACTGCCACATGTAGGCAAACAGGCTGATCTCCAGCAACAGACAGATCATCGACAACCCTATATTGATCAGACGCTTAAAGGATTCCCTTTTCCGCAGTCGGTTTTCATAATAATTACCGTTTGTATTCAAAACAAACTCCTCCTATACTCTGCGTTTTACGGCGCGTACCGCCCAGAAGCAGAAATGCCAGGCACTGTTCGGCACTGACATGCCTTCCGCCTTACGGTACAGATTCCAGATCCTCCGCAAAGCTTCCAGCTTATTCGATGACAGGGATTTCCCTGCTCTCCGATATTTTACCAAATTTTGATCCAAACCACAAGCTACATAACCCTCCCGCAGTATTCTCCACCACAGGGCAGTGTCCTCACTCTTGATCTGGGGCATCTGCAGTTGTTCTTTCGACAGCTGTTCCATATCGAACATCACGGTACTGGTAAAAATTGTGGTATTTTTCAAAGCTTCTTTATAAGTAATCGTGGCCGGCACACGGACAATCTTTCCGGTGCCCTTGCCATTCTCATCGGCGAATTCATAGCCGGTAAACACAAAGGCTGCCTGTTTCTCTTTCAGAAAAGCCAGCTCTTTTTCCAGCTTGTCCGGTGTCCACAGGTCATCTGCATCCAGATAGGCCAGATACCGGCCTTTTGCTTCGTTGACTCCCAGATTACGTGCTCTCGCCGCCCCCAGATTCGTAGAGTAAGTCAGCATGCGGATTCTCGTATCTCCGGTTCTCTGAATATATTGTTCTATGATCTCCCTGCTGCGGTCCGGGCCGCAATCCTCCACCAGCAGCAGTTCCCAGTGTGGATACGTCTGTGCCCGGACGCAGTCCATCGTTTCTTCTATATAACGTTCTGCCCGGTACACCGGCACCACAATACTGATCAGTTCCTGTTCCATTTTGCTTTCCTGTTCCTAATTCTTACAAATCGTTATCGTTTTCCCTATCTTTCCGCAAGATGCCTACTTACATCACGATCAGGAAATATCCGCCAAAGGACCGCAGTCTGCCGTCCGCAGCCTCTTGCAATTCCTTCTGTACATCCTCCGACAGGTCCTCCGGCAATAAAATGTAGTCTATACCGGCCTTCCCGGCGCTGTCAAGGCACGCAGCAAAATCTATTTTCCTGCCACCGGCTTCTGTCGTGGTATTTTCATCTGTCCGCAGATATTCCGTCTCCCCGGTAGTCTCCAGGTGGCCCATCCACAGATACATATCTTCCTGCCAGGTCTCATAGGTATCATAGGAGTAGCTGCCCAGCGATGCATCCCAGATGCTTCTGCCGTATACCGGGTGGATCTCAGCGCTGTAGGCTCTGGCAGCCTCCATGACCTCCTTCGGCGCCCACAGACTGTATTCCCGTGAGTTTCCTTTTTCCGCATTGTATACAGAAAGCTGCTCCAGAATTTCCCTGGCGGGAGTTCCCTGTTGCTGTCCGGGCATTCCCGTCAGTGCCGGTATCTGCGTTGTCTGTGCCACGGTCCATTCCGACACCGGGTTTCCACCCAGGAACAGGATGCCCAGCAGGATCAGCGCAGCCATCCCGTTTCGCAGGCTTTTCTCTTTTAATAAGTTACACAGAAAGTCCGTTGCCGCCCATGCGATCAATGCTGTCTGGGGCACCGCCGCCCAGATCCATACATAAGAGTAAAAGGCGGTCTGGTATTTTAACAGGATCAGTGCCGTTACGGGACAGATACAGCCAAATGTCACCAGCGCTCCGTAAAGATACAGCCGTTTCCGTGCTTTTTCCGCCCCAGATGCATTGGCTTCTTTTCCGGAACCATAGAGGACAAATCCCAGATACAGGATCGCCAGCAGCAAAAGTGCCGCAAATTTTCCATGTTGTGTATAGTCGGTCCAGCCTGTCAGGGCGGACTGCAGAAGTGTCATCATTCTGTAGCCTCCTCTCCTGACCTGCCATGTGCATCAGTCATTTTCCGTTTTTCCCATCGTTTCCGGAACTGGGAAACCAACGCTCCAAGTATCAGCCATGCCACAGTAACAAGCAGGCAGACTCCCGCGCCATACAGGGTCCAGACTATGCAGGCCTCCGACAGGATACAAAGGATCACGCCCGTATATTTTCTGTCCATCAGACAGGACAGCAGATACGGAAGCAACACCGCCGCCCGGATCGTCACACCGCGGAATCCTCCGTAAAACACATCAAATCCATCCACTCCGGGCATATAGGCCCCTGTACTGAACAGTATTCCCACGATCAGCAAAAACGTCCGTCTTTTCACAGAATTTTCCGGAAAAAGTGCTTTCCCCAGACTTCCGTAAGCTACATAAGACAACAGCAGCGTAATGCAGGGGATCAGACGATACACCACGTCTACGGGTGCCATACCCGTAAAACGGCTGATGGCCCCGTACAGAGTGGGCAGGCACAATATTTTCAGCCGTAAGGACATCCCCATCGAATATGCCGTCCCCGTGAGAGGATTCACGGTATAAACAGCATTTTCCCTGAGAAATGTGTTCACGGTCTCCACCGTCATATCTCCGGTCAGCCACATGCGGTTCCCCGTCAGTATCCGCAGGATCTGCAGCAGGATCAGAAATGCCAGGATGCCTGTGAGAATCTGTGTACTTTTTTCCTTTGCCGTGTCTGTCCCGCTGTTTTGATCCGCAACCGGATCATTTTTACCGGCTGTGGCCCGTTTTCGTGTCTGTCTGGATATTACAGACAATAATATCGCCGCCAGCAGAACGATTCCCACCTCTGCCAGCAGCAGATCCGTTACAGTCAAAAAAGACCACCCTAACAGGCAGCCTGCCAAATGGGCGATCTCTGTCAGCCCGATAATGATCAGGCTCCCCCCGATCAAAATATCCGATGTCCGAAAAGTCATTTCATCTCCCATACCCGCCTTTTTCTTACACGGGCTTTTGTACATTTTACCATATTTATATGGACTTGACAAATATAACAGCATTTCCATACAACAAAAAACCGCGTACCGGAAACTTCCCCATTCCGATACGCGGTCTTTCTCAGTCTGCAGAGGAGAATACTGCATCTGCTTAATTAACAAACTCTCCCTGTTCCAAATAATTAAAATTAATATGTTACATAGCCTTATAATCCAGTCGGATGTTGTCGGCGATACGTGCGATGTACTCGCTGTTCGTAGGTCTTGTCCTTCCGGAGGCTACAGAATAGCCAAAAATCTTTTCGAATGTCTCCACATTTCCTCTGGACCAGGACACTTCAATGGCGTTCCTGATCGCGCGTTCCACTTTCTGATCTGTGGTCTTGAAATGTTTCGCGATGGTGGGATATAACAGCTTTGTAACGCTGCTTACTACCTCCATGTCTTTCCCTGACAAAATGATTGCATCACGCAAATAGTGATAACCCTTCAAATGCGCCGGCACCCCTATCTCCAACATGATTTTGGTTACATATCTCTCTAACTCTGAATCTTTTACTGCAACAATATCCAAAACAAGTCCCCCTTTTTACTTGTCGAGTATTGCTCCTCTGCAGTGACTGATAGAGAAATCATATCATAGCTGTCGATATTTGAAAAGACATTTTTCCGTTAAAATATAGTTAAGAAACTAAAAATGTTACATTTTACCCCTATTTTGTAACATTTTTACGTACATAAAAAACGGATATTTATGCGGTTTTTCTTAAATTTCCTCTTTTACCAGGTAAATCGGACGGCGTTTTACTTCCATGTATGCCTTTGCCAGATACTGCCCCAGAATACCCGTACAGAAAAACTGTACGCCGCTGGTCATCAGGATGATGCACACCAGAGAAGGCCAGCCGGACACCGGATCTCCGAAGATCAGCTTCCGCACGATGATAAATATGATCATCAAAAAGGCAATGATGCAGAACAGCACGCCCACAAAGGAAGCGATCAGAAGCGGTGCCGTGGAAAATGCGGTGATACCGTCAAGGGAATATACCAGAAGCTTCCAGAAATTCCACTTGGTCTCGCCCTTGGCGCGCTCTACATTCTCATATTCCAGCCATTTGGTCTTAAAACCGACCCAGCCGAAGATTCCCTTGGTAAAACGATTATATTCCCGCATGGACAGGATGGCATCCACCATCTGTCTGGTCATCAGGCGATAATCTCTCGCTCCGTCCATCATTTCCGTCTGGGAAATCTTCTTCATCAGATGGTAAAATCTTCTGGCAAAAAAGCTGCGGATCGGCGGTTCGCCCTTGCGGGTCACGCGGCGGGTCGCTACAGAATCATACCCCTGCCAGATCCATTCAAACATCTCCGGCAGCAAGGAAGGCGGATCCTGCAGATCCACATCCATCATAACCACGTAATCGCCCTTCGACTTTTCCAGTCCGGCAAACATCGCCGCTTCCTTTCCGAAATTTCTGGAGAAAGAGACAATATGCACACGGGAATCCTGTTCGATCAGCTTTTTCACTTCTCTCACAGTGCCGTCTTTGGAACCGTCATCAATATAGAGAAGCTCCAGTTCTATTTCCTTTTCCTTGAAAAAGGGATCATTTTTCGTCAATTCCTGATAAAACAGGGCAACGCTTTCTTCTTCATTATAGCAGGGAACGATCACGCTCAATAAGCTCATTTTGTAATCTCCTTATGTTTTCCTGTCGCTTTTTCAGGCTTATCTGCGCCACTGTGCGACAGATAACAGCTATATTATACTATCCTTCGATGCATCATTTCAAGGTCAACACTGTACTTTTTCCGCTTTTTGGATTATACTGGATTTATATATGTCTGTTCTGCAAACTACAGCATATAGGAAACGAGGTTATTTATGACTTTTTTTGAACAGTTTTTCAGCAATACCATTTTCCTGACTGCAGCCTTCGGCTGGCTGGTGGCACAGATTCTGAAGACGCTGATCCATTTGATTGTCTCCAAGAAATTCGTTGCGGAGCGTCTGGTCGGCAGCGGCGGTATGCCCAGTTCTCACTCTGCTACCGTATGTGCCCTGGTAACAGCGGTCTGCTACGAATACGGTGCGGGAAGCTTTGAATTTGCCATTTCCCTGATTCTGGCGATCATTGTAATGTATGATGCTATGGGAGTACGCAGAGAGACCGGTATTCAGGCACAGGTATTGAACGAAATGCTGAAGGTCTTCGAAGATATGGGCCGCAGTGAGATTTCCGCCCATGATAAATTAAAGGAATTCGTGGGACATACTCCCCTGCAGGTGTTGATGGGTGCGCTGTTAGGCATTTTATGCGGCGTGGTCATTTACAGCTTCTTACTCTGATAACCGATCGAGGTGTGATTATATGTGTAAATATAAATTTCGACGGCAGTTTCTGCAGACTGCGGTACCTCTTCTGCTGACTGTCTCCATGATGCTTACCGGATGTGGACAGACGGGTAACTCCGATTCCCCGGTCCGTCCGATCCTCCCGGATAACAGCCCGGATTCCTCCACAGTTTCTTCCGGGGAAAAGCTTCCGGATCCCGTAACGATCGTTGTAGAGGATGATTCCACTCCTCCCGCTGAGGGCATGGTCCGCAGCCGTCTTACGAACGAATGGGTGGATGCCGATGTGGCTGCTACACGCCCCATTGCCGTAATGATTCCTAATGAGGCATCTGCAATTCCACAATACAGTCTGTCCGATGCTTCTATTATTTATGAGGCGAATGTTGAAAACCGTATGACCCGGATGATGGCAATCTACGAAGACTGGCAGAATCTGGACAAGATCGGCAATATACGCAGTCTTCGTGATTATTATGCTTACTGGGCATTCGAATGGGATGCTTTTATCGTACATTTCGGCGGTCCGTTTTTCATCAATGAGTTGCTGGCGCAGCCGGATACTCAGGATGTGGACGGTACGTCCGGCAGTGATGAGGCTGCCTTTTTCCGTACTACCGACCGTAACAAGCCCCACAATGCTTATGCTTCCGGTGAAGGGCTGCAAAAGGTGATCGAGAAAAAGGGGTACAGTCTGGGATACCGCGGACTCAGCGATGAGAATCACTTCCGGTTTGCCACCAAGGCGGAACCGAACACCCTTGGGCAGTACGGTGCCAAAGCAAAGGATGCCACCTATATCGATATGTCCGGGTGTTATCCGCTGACAAGGTGTTATTTTGAATTTAACGAGGATGACGGCCTCTATTACCGTTCCCAGCATCTGTCCGGCAGCACAGACGGCCCTCATATAGATGCCGCCACCGGAGAGCAGCTGACTTTCAAAAATATTCTGGTACAGAATACGTTTCACGAGGAACTGGGCGAGGGGTATCTGGCTTTTCAGTGTCATGACACCACCCGGGACGGCTGGTTCTTCACCAATGGCAGAGGAATACATGTGAATTGGGAGAAGACTTCCGATTACAGTGCCACCAGATATTACGATGACAACGGGGACGAGATCATCCTCAATACCGGCAAGACCATGATCTGTATTATCGAAGATGGAGATTCCTTTACGTTCCATTAATGTAAATGGAAAGTTAGCCTAGCTACGAGCCATGCAAAAATAGAGTGGAACACCTCGATGGGCGCTTGCGCACAAGCGAGGCTGGTTCACTCTATTTTTATACGGCGACAGCCGTCTATGAAATAAGATTGACAGCGTTCCTTGCTGACAATCTTATGAATAGGCATGGTTCGTAGCGGAGGGAGCCTTAAACCAGACGAACTCCCGGAGCATGCGATACA
>CDZF01014631.1_pt1 | contig 37617 bp, 33 predicted proteins | sample 557591 | NCBI WGS metagenome assembly CDZF01 (sample SAMEA3182093, study PRJEB8094) | gut metagenome | biome: human; feature: gut; material: Stool; isolation source: human stools | place: Canada | collected 2012-02-04
ATAAGAGACAGAGCCATACAAGCATGGTAGAAAAGCCCCTTCTGCCCCCTTCATACCATCCCTACAGCTTCCACCAACCCGCCAACCCCATTTTCCACCACTTTCCACGGTTGGGCAAAAGAAAAATGCATTTTTCCATAAAATTTTTATCACTAGCTATTTATTTGATTTACAATACATTACAAGCCACCCATAAGCATTTCAAACAAAAAAATTCGAAAATTTTCTTGCGAATGTTTTGGTAATTCAAAAATAGTTTCTACCTTTGCATCCGCAAACGAGAAACAAAGACACTCGCTAAGAGCGGAAACGCTCGACAAAAGGATGGCCCGTTCGTCTATCGGTTAGGACGCAAGATTTTCATTCTTGAAAGGGGGGTTCGATTCCCCCACGGGCTACTAAATAAAAAGATAAACGAATTAAAAAAAGATTAGTCGAGATGGCAAATCATAAATCATCACTGAAAAGAATCAGACAGGAAGAGAAGAGAAGACTTCACAACAGATACTATGGCAAGACCATGAGAAATGCTGTTAGAAAACTTCGCGCAACTACTGACAAAGCAGAGGCTACTGCCATGCTTCCGCTCGTTGCAAAAATGCTGGATAAGTTGGCTAAGAACAACACCATCCACAAAAACAAAGCCAATAACTTGAAGTCGAAGTTGGCTCTCTACATCAACAAGCTGGCTTAAGCTGATTGAGTACAAACAAAAGATACAGAAAGGCGAGATTTTTTAATCTCGCCTTTTTTTGTATCTCAAAGATTTTCACTAACTTTGCTCTGTTATTACAATAAGGAAAATACAATATGACAGAAGAAGAAAAGATAAACGGCGAGAACAACTATTCGGCCAGTAACATCCAAGTCCTCGAAGGCTTGGAAGCCGTACGCAAGCGTCCCGCCATGTACATCGGCGACATCAGCGAAAACGGTCTGCACCACCTCGTCTACGAGGTAGTAGACAACTCCATCGACGAAGCCATGGCCGGCTACTGCGACCACATCGAAGTAACCATCAACGAAGACAACTCCATCACCGTGCAAGATAACGGACGAGGTATCCCCGTCGACTTCCACGAGAAAGAACAGAAATCGGCACTCGAAGTGGTAATGACCGTGCTCCACGCCGGCGGAAAGTTCGATAAAGGTTCCTACAAAGTATCAGGCGGTCTGCACGGCGTCGGTGTATCCTGCGTCAATGCCCTCTCCACGCACATGACCACACAAGTATTCCGCAACGGAAAAATCTATCAGCAGGAATACGAATGCGGAAAGCCCCTCTACCCCGTCAAGGAAGTAGGCACATGCGACCCCGCCTTCACCGGAACCAAACAGACCTTCTGGCCCGACGGAAGTATCTTCACCGTCACCACCTATAAATACTCTACCTTGCAGGCACGTCTGCGCGAACTGGCATACCTCAACGCAGGTATCCGCATCACACTGACCGACCTCCGCGAGAAAGACGAAGACGGCAACCCTATCCGCGAAGTATTCCACTCGGAAGAAGGCGTGAAAGAGTTCGTCCGCTACCTGAACAGCAACAACATACCCCTGTTCAACGACGTCATCTACCTGAACACCGAAAAAGCCGGCGTACCCATCGAGTGCGCCATCATGTATAACACCGGCTACCGCGAGAACCTCCATTCCTACGTCAACAACATCAACACCAAGGAAGGCGGAACACACGAAGCCGGATTCCGTGCTGCGCTGACCCGTGTACTGAAGAAGTACGGTGAAGAAACCTGCGCCAAGCAGCTCGAAAAAGCCAAAGTAGAAATATCGGGCGAAGACTTCCGCGAAGGACTCATCGCCGTTATCTCCGTCAAAGTGTCCGAGCCCCAGTTCGAGGGACAGACCAAGACTAAGCTGGGCAACAGCGAAGTAAGCGGCGCCGTCAACCAGGCCGTGGGCGAAGCCCTCACCAACTACCTGGAAGAGCATCCCAAGGAAGCCAAACTGATTGTAGATAAAGTGATATTGGCTGCCACCGCCCGTGTGGCTGCCCGCAAGGCACGCGAGTCCGTACAGCGCAAGTCGCCCATGAGTGGCGGCGGAATGCCCGGCAAACTGGCCGACTGCTCCAGCAAGGACCCCGACGAATGCGAACTCTTCCTGGTCGAGGGAGACTCGGCAGGCGGATCGGCCAAGCAAGGCCGCAACCGTACGTTCCAGGCCATCCTGCCCCTGCGCGGTAAAATCCTGAACGTAGAGAAAGCCATGTGGCACAAAGCCTTCGAAAGCGAAGAAGTCAACAACATCATTCAGGCACTGGGCATCCGCTTCGGCGTCGACACGGAAGACAGCAAGAAAGCCAACATCGACAAGCTGCGCTACAAAAAAGTAATCATCATGACCGATGCCGATGTCGATGGTTCGCACATCGACACCCTCATCATGACGCTCTTCTTCCGTTACTTCCCCGAAGTCATCCAGCAAGGCTATCTGTACATTGCTACACCGCCCCTCTACCTCTGCACCAAAGGCAAGGTGAAGGAATACTGCTGGACCGACCAACAGCGCCAACGCTTCATCGACACCTACGGTGGCGGTTCGGAGAACGCCATTCACACCCAACGATACAAAGGTTTGGGTGAGATGAACCCCGAACAGCTGTGGGAGACAACCATGAACCCCGAAAACCGTATGCTGAAGCAGGTGCATCTGGAGAATGCTGCCGAAGCCGACTACACCTTCTCCATGCTGATGGGCGAAGACGTTGGTCCGCGTCGCGAGTTCATCGAAAAGAACGCCACATACGCTAACATCGATGCATAAACAATCGTAATATATTAACCAACCTCACATCTTACAACGAAGAAGTCCCGGAACAACAGGAAACTCCTGCCCGTTCCGGGGCTTTTCCGTTTCTGTCCCTCGGGGACAACTGTCTCCCCCCTTTTCCTCCACCCCATTCACACCAACGTAACAACAAAGAGAAAAAATCATTAAAAAAAGAGAGATTTCCTGAGAAAAAGCTCTTAAAGGTTGTTTTATTATCCGAAAAGTATACTTTTGTAACAGATTCATATAAGAATCTTATTTGAAGTAACAAATCGACAGTCGATTTCCGCTTGCGAAAAAGATTGCCGGTTCCTCTCGAAAGCCAGACAAACTCCTCCAGGAATATGTATGGCCTATTGTATAACCTTACTAATACGAAAGACAAACCATTAAAAAGAAAAGCCTATGAACATTCAAAGTATCGGCGAAAGCGCAGGTATCATCTGGAACCTGCTTCAAAGCGAAAGCCGGAAGTGGGACTATCAGGAAATCAAACAGGCAACCGGCCTGTCGGACCGAATCATCAACGCCGCCATCGGCTGGCTGGCACGAGAAGGAAAACTTTCTATCGAGGAAACCAAAGTAGGAAGGAGAAACGTATTATACATCGAACTAAATTATTATATCGGCTAAATTATGGATAAATACACTATCGGAAACAATGCAGGCATCGTCTGGACCTTGCTGAACGACGGCAAACGCTGGAAATACGAAGACCTGAAAGCCGCATCGGCACTATCGGACAGAGACCTGAACGCAGCTATCGGCTGGCTGGCACGAGAAGACAAAATCTACTTCGAGACAGACAGCAACAACGCGGAATATCTATACCTTTCTGTCAACATCTATTATTAAAAAGACAGTAGGAGCAACATCTACACATAAGCTCCCGCCCGGAACAGCCATCGGCCAACCGGACGGGAGCTTATACTTTTCGCCGCAATCAGTCTTTCTCCAGATAGTTCCAGACCATCGCGCTGAAGGCTGCACCCACAAAAGGCGCGATAATAAATAGCCATAGCTGCGACAACGCTGCTCCACCCTCGAACAAGGCAGGGCCGATGCTACGTGCCGGATTGACCGACGTCCCCGTAATGGGGATGCAGACAATGTGCACCAGCACCAGCGTCAGACCGATGGCCAGTCCAGCCAACTGTCCGGCACCTTTTTTAGGGTCGGTCGAACCCAAGACAACCAGAACAAAGATAAACGTAAACACCGCCTCGGCCACGAAGGCTTGCACCGTCTCGCCAGCGTCGAAGCTGTTGGCACCCGTTGCCGTAGGGCCATCGTGCGCACCAGTCGTGATAAGCGCATAAAGCACCGCCGACCCGATAACGGCTCCAATCACCTGAAACACCATGTACATAGCGGCCTCTTTGCCCTTCATACGTCCCGAAAGGAAAACGCCCAGCGTAATGGCCGGATTGATATGGCAACCCGAAATGCCTCCAATAGCATAAGCCATGGCCACAACCGACAGTCCGAAGGCCAAAGCTACTCCAATAGTTCCTACACCGGCGCCTACCGTATCGGCCACGCTGCCGGCAAAAACAGCACTACCACATCCCATGAGGACGAGCACCATCGTCCCCACCATTTCTGCAATGTACTTTTTCATAAGCATATAAGATTGGTTGTCCAACAATTATACGCTTTTTTTCCGAGAAAAACAAGTCTTGGAGAGAGAAATCGAGGAAAAGCTCCCTTTGCCCATACCCATCTCCGCCCGATCCGGCAAAACATCAACGCCTGTTTCCTGCAGAAAATACAAAGAAAAAGAGGGATATCGGAGCACACTTGTACGGCTCATGAGAGACACTTGTACGGCTCACGAGAGACACTTATACGGCTCGCGAGAGACACTTGCACGGCTCGCGAGAGACACTTGCACGGCTCGCGAGCAACACTTGCACGGCTCACGAGCAATATTAACCACTATTCAGAAGTTGAAATTCTATTCAGATAGCAGACACCATCCTGCCTGCAGTCACCGCCCGCGATCGTAACGCTGCGCGGCAATCAGTATATAAAATGCTCCCAGCATGGGTACCAACACGACACTTAACAGCAAGGCTATCTGCCCGCGCATGCCAGCCAGCACCAGCAAGTAATGGCACAGAACGAGGAGTACCCCGATCATGCAGAACACACGGCACATGAAAGTCCTCAACCCTTCGACATCGACCTTCTTCTGCCGCTCGGGCGACATTGTATTGTAACCCGCTATCAGCTTCGGGTTCTTCCGTACAAGCAACCCCAAGACAACAAACAGGGCGGCAAAAAGCCAGACAAGATAAGCTTCCATAGTAACCTTTCTTTTTACAGCATCCCCTGCTTCTCCAGCTCCTTGGCAGCAATCTCCAGTTCCTTGTACCAGTCTTCGCCGAACTTACGGATAAGGGGTTCACGCAGGAATTTATAGACGGGCACGTTCTCCTTGCGGCCCAGAAGGACAGCCGCTTTGCAAACGTCCCAACGATGGTAGTTCACCGCCTTGTAAGGACCGTAATCGCCTACGCGGATGGGGTACAGATGGCAGGAAACGGGCTTGTAGAAGTCGGTCTTACCGGCACGGAACGCTTTCTCGATGGCGCAGTAGCAGCAACCGCGCTCGTCGTAGCAAGTGAAGACACAATCTTTGTTGTTGACGATGGAAGTCACCAGATCGCCCTCGCAATCGGTATAGACTACGCCCTGACGGTCGATAACGGCACGCGCCTCGGGGCTCAGTTCGTCCCAAATGACGGGAAGCACTTCTTCCAGCTTTTCCACTTCGTCCAGCTCAACGGGCGCTCCCGCATCACCTTCAATACAACACTGCCCTTTGCAGGCATCCAGGTCGCAAAGGAACTTCTCGCGAAACACATCGAAACTCACTACTACGTCGCCTATCTGTACCATAATTATTCAATATCTCTTACTAACTGACAAAAATAAATCAGATCACTGTATACCGACTTTTTTTTCCCTAACTGGAAAAAATTTTTTTTCTAACTGGAGAATATTATTTTCCTAACTGGGAAAAAATTCCGCCCCAGTTACCCCCAGCCAATACTCTGTACCGGTATCTGTCAATCATTTGCTCTTTCAAGATATTTTCCACATACCTTTAATAGCATTGCCATGAATAGCACTTATTGCCAGTACTCCCGCTTAGATAACGGAATATAGAGTTTTTATATTTGTCTTTCTTCTATTCATAAAAAAAGAGGGTGCGTCCGAATACTCTACAACACACCCTCTCTTGCTAAAATTACTTAATCAGATCCTTACCCGTCATCTCAGCCGGCTGAGGCATGCCGAGGATGTGGAGGATAGACGGAGCTACGTCGGCCAGTACACCATTCTCTACCTTGGCATCCTTGTTGTCCGTTACGTATACGAACGGAACCGGATTCAGCGAGTGAGCTGTGTTGGGTGTGCCGTCGGCATTCAGTGCGTGATCGGCATTACCGTGGTCGGCAATGATGATGACTTCGTAGCCGTTGGCCTTGGCAGCCTCAACAGTGTCCTTCACACAGTTGTCGATAGCTACAACTGCCTTTTCGATGGCTTCGTAGATACCCGTATGACCCACCATATCGCCATTGGCGTAGTTCACCACGATGAAGTCGTACTTCTGTGTACCGATAGCCTCTACCAGTTTGTCCTTCACTTCGTAAGCGCTCATTTCAGGCTTCAGGTCGTAAGTGGCAACCTTAGGCGAAGGAACGAGGATGCGGTCTTCGTTGGCATACGGAGTTTCGCGGCCACCGTTGAAGAAGAAGGTTACGTGGGCATATTTCTCTGTCTCGGCAATGTGCAGCTGCGTCTTGCCGTTGTTGGCCAGATATTCGCCCAGCGTGTTCTGTACGTTCTCCTTGTCGAAGAGGATGTGCACACCTTTGAACGATGCATCGTACGGTGTCATACAGTAGTATTGCAGACCGGGGATGGTGTGCATGCCCTGTTCCGGCATATCCTGCTGGGTCAGTACGATGGTCAGCTCTTTGGCACGGTCGTTGCGGTAGTTGAAGAAGATCACTACGTCGCCTTCCTTGATGGTGCCGTCGAAAGCGCCGTTTACGATAGGCTTGATGAACTCGTCGGTTACACCTTCGTCGTAAGACTCCTGCATGGCTTGTACCATGTCGGTAGCTACACGGCCCTGTCCGTTAACAAGCAGGTCGTATGCTTCTTTCACACGTTCCCAGCGTTTGTCGCGGTCCATAGCGTAGAAACGGCCCACGATGCTGGCAATGCGGCCGGCCGACTGTGCGCAGTGAGCAGTCAGTTGTTCGATGAAGCCCTTACCGCTCTTCGGGTCGGTATCACGACCGTCCATGAAGCAGTGGATGAAGGTAGTGTCCTGCAAACCGTATTCCTTGGCAATGTCGCAGAGCTTGAACAGGTGATCGAACGAAGAGTGAACACCGCCGTTCGAAGTCAGTCCCATGAAGTGGATGTTCTTGCCATGCTCCTTGGCATACGTGAAGGCAGAAACAATTTCCTTGTTCTGCAGGATGCTGTTGTCGGCGCAGGCACGGTTGATCTTCACGAGGTCCTGATAAACGATGCGTCCGGCACCGATGTTCAGGTGACCTACTTCAGAGTTACCCATCTGACCGTCGGGCAAACCTACGTTCTCGCCGCTCGCCTGGAGCTGTGAGTGCGGATAGTTGGCCAGCAGACTGTCCCAGTAAGGAGTGGGAGTGTTGAAGATCACGTCGTCCTTCTGATGGTCGCCACAACCCCAACCATCGAGAATCATTAAAAGAGCTTTCTTTGACATAATGCTTAATGTATTTAAAGTTTAAATCAATCTTATTTCTTTTCCGGCCGCAAAGTTACAAAAAAAGATGCGTATGTAAAGGATTAATCTATGTTAAGTTAACAACGAAGCCTACTTACTCCTGCGTCATGAAACGCCAGTTTACAGTACCGATATTATCCGGCTTTCCCCTCTCGGCCTTCGAAATACTGCCTTTCAACCGTCCTTTTCGGTCGCGGGTCACACGGATATCACGCCATGTGTATTCGCCTCGCTCATAATCGTACGTTTCTCCATCATCATCGTAGAAACGATAAAAGCCATCGGCCTTTCCATAATGACGAATTTCGAGATTCATTTTCTGCCCAGCAGTTGGAGCATGCAGCAGAGGCTCCATCAAAGGAATAATCGCTCCATCTTTCACAAACACCGGAATACGATCCAAACCTGGTGAAACGGTAATTGTTTCTCCGTTACCCACATATTTACCCGTATAAAAGTCATACCAGTTACCTTTCGGCAAAACAACCTTACGCTGAGTCTGCCCTGCAAACAAAGGAGCTATCAACAAGTATTCGCCTGCCATGTACTGGTCTTTGATTTCTTTGGAAACGGCCTCCAAATAAGGATTGGTTTCCAAATTTGCATTGGTATTTTGCAACTCCACAGGCTCTACTCCAGAAGGGGAAAAACCCGCCTCCAGATTCATAGCACGAAAAGGAGGAATGCCATCAAAATGATAACGAGCAAACTCTGTATACCAATAAGGAATCATCCGCATACGCAACAGGGCGTATTCTTTCACCTGCTCAGCTACTTCAGGGAACGACCAAGGCTTCGTACCACTAGCCCAGGCATTGAGCATAGCCATCGGTGAGAAGACTACCGTCTGGAAGCGGCGCAACCACTCCTCGGCTGTCTTAGAACCACGTACTTCAGGTGTCCAAAGCACACCGCAGAAGCCCGAGTTAATCAAAGCCGTAATAAAGTCCGGATGACTGTAATAATCGTTATAGATGACGTAGGGATAAGCACTGGCACCAGCGTTGGAGGCACGTACCAGTCCATAGGTACGCTGATTGCGTTGGTGATACAGGTCGGTCGTCGTACGCTGTACCCACAGGCCATAGGTCTGCCGCATCTGCTCGGCCGACACACCGCTGGGGAAGGTAGCCACGTCGGGCCACAACCAACGGTCGTAACCATCCACCTCGTCCACCTTGTAACCGCTCACACCGATGCCCACATGTTCCTTGTCCAGTTTGTCCATCCAAAGCCGACGTCCTTTTTCGTGAGCCAGGTCGGGTACAATGCCGCACCACACTGTGTGCGAGCCACTCAACGGGAACATTTGTTCATAAATGTCCGACTCGGGAGAAACATAAGGGTTGGTCCACAAATTAATACGGATGCCACGCTTCTTCATCTCGTCCACAAATGCCTTCGGCTGAGGGAAACGCTGTTTGTCCCACTCGAACGTACACGGATAAGACTTGCTCTGCCAGCCGGGTTCCAAACCGATGAAATCGAGCGGATAACCACGACGTTCAAACTCTTCGGCTTCCTGCTTCACCTGATCGGCCGTATAAAGAGAGGGAGTACGATGCGTAAATCCCAATCCCCAGCGCGGAGGCAACGTACCTCCTCCGCAGAACAGGTTGTAACGGCGTACCACATCCATCGGCTGGGGACCGGCAAACAGATAAATCTCAACACCCGGAGCCGGGACCAATACTGAAACAGCATCCGAATAGGGATTGGCGCTCCACGTCTTGTCCGTATTACGGTCTTTAGCAACAGGTGCGTCAGGGCTATCCTTGCGCGAACCGCTTCCAGCATAAACAGTCAAATAACGAGCTGAATTAATTAATATTCCATAGCCACAACTGGATACATAGAAAGGAACTGGCGCATGAGTTCTACCATCATCCTTACCACCGTAATGATCTACATGTAAATTTAATATTCGTCCACGCTGGTGCACAGTTTTAAAATTCAACCCAAAACCATATAACTGTTCCTGTCGCTGCAAGGGAATAGTAATGTACGTCTTCCCGTCGTTCAAAGTAGCAGTTATTTCATCGGCCAGAGCAGGCAAAGTCACTGCCGGCAGACGGGTAAAACCCTCTTTCAACGGCATCTTTCCCGAAACACTCAATAACGAATACTCTTCCGGAGTACCTACAACTCCTTTCCACACTCCCGGTTCCACTAGGGTCCAATGAATTTGTGCCCGCAAAGGGGACAATACCAGCATTAAGCATATGCCCAATGCCAACCATTTTTTAACGCTTTTACTCATAGATTTTTAAGATTATGAACAATACAAAGATAAGCTGTCTTTTACTATTGTTGTATCTTTAAGTCAATGAAATTTGTATTTATACATAACTTTTGTACCTTTGAGACAATATAACAAAAACATTTGTCTAACTTATTTTAATACTACTATGATAAAGGTATTTCTCTGCAGCCTCCTGCTCCTGCTATCAGGACTGCTGACGGCACAAACCATCGAGAACCCCACCTTCAAGGCACGCAACGGGAGCATCCGCAACATCACCCGCATCGAGCGCACCCCCGAGTACACTAAAGTCTATATTCACGCCATTTTCCGTCCGCATTGGTGGATTATGGAAGACGGAGAAAACTATCTGGAAGATGTTGCCACCGGCAAACGCTACGCACAAACGGGCGCCGAAGGCATCGAACTGAAAAAAGAAATCTTCATGCCCGATTCGGGCGAAATGGACTTCGTACTGCTGTTTGAACCCCTGCCCAAAGAAACACAGACCATCCACATGATTGACCCTAACGGCAACGAAAGCAATACTTACGACATCTCGTTAGTGCCCACGAACCCCAAGCAGCCATCGCCTCTGAAACAAGTGGAAGGCAACTGGTTTGCTGACGACGCGCAAGGCCACTGGACGTATGGCGTCCACGACTCGCTCGTCATCCTGAACAACCGGTTGTACGACCTGACCGAATGCCGCAAGAAAGGGAAGCGCATCGTGCTGACTGCCCGCAGCCGCGCAAACGGCTCCACCGCCACCCTGCAACTGACACCACGCAAGGACGGCTCCTGCCTCATTGCCCTCGACGGTGACGAAGCGCAGCGCTACGTCCGTACCCGTCCTGGGACGGTTGCCGCCGAAACCGACAACGGTTATGGAGAAGACTTTTTCCGCCGCGATAGCGTCTGCCTGCAAGGCTATCTGAACGGATACGACCCGCGACTGGGCTTTGACAGCGGCATCCTCTATCTGAAAGACGAAATCACTCGGCAGGACTATCCCACCGTGGTGCCCATCAACCCCGACGGCAGCTTCCAATGTTCCTTCCTCCTGCGACATCCCGTCTGCGAAAACCTGATAATTAGAAATATAGATATACCTTTCTATGTCGAACCGGGCGACACCGTCACCCTCTACATAGACTGGGAAGACGTCATGGCCCGCAGCCGCGCACGCGATATAAACTACCCCCTCTCTCACACCGCCTACATGGGCAAGAGGACCGACCTGTCGTACCTGGCCATGACACTGAGCAAACGCTTCCGGTATCCTTACAACCAATTGTCCGAAGCACAAAAGACGCTGACGCCCGCCCAGTTCCAGGAACGGCTGAAACCCGTCATCGACCAATGGCAACAGCAGGCCGACTCGCTCTGCCGCCTTTACGCCCCCTCGCAAAAGGCCGTGTCGCTGATACGCAACCAGAAAGCTACACAGACAGGTATGGCTTACTTCGATTTCCAAATGGACCGCAGCTACTATGCACAGCAAGACACTACCAATCAGATACTGAAAGTGCAACCCGACGCCTCTTACTACGATTTTCTGAAGGAAATGCCTCTGAACGAGCAGTCGGTATTAGTCAATTACGGCACAGACTTTTTTATCAACCGCTTCGAATTCATGAGTCCGCTTTCCATTCCCCTTCAGGAACAGATAAACATGCAGAACGATGAAGCCTTTCAGGCTCTGCCCTCAGAGGAAAGACAGCTGAGACTTCAGCTGAGATTCTCTGAGAAAAAGGACAGCATCGTCAACAGCTTGTGCGCCACGCCCTCCCCATTGCTTTGGCAAATAGCCCGTGTGCGTAACCTACGCTTCATATTATCTGATGCATTTATGCAACGTCAGTATGCCGAAGCCTTCCTTACCCAGCTGGAAAAAACCGTCACCCATCCCTATCTGCGAGCTACGGCCCGCGAAATGTTGGAAGAACGGTTCCCCGACACCCCAACGACGTCGTACCAACTGCCCGAAGGGAAAGCCACCGACATCTTCCGCCGCATCATCGCGCCCCATGCGGGCAAGGTGCTGTTCGTCGACTTCTGGGCAACCACCTGCGGTCCCTGCCGGGCAGGCATAAAGGCTACGGCCAAGCTGCGCGAACAATACCGCAACCATCCCGAATTCCAGTTCGTTTACATCACCAGTGAAGCCGAATCGCCCCTGAAAGACTATACGGAATACGTGGAGAAGAACCTGAAAGGCGAAGCCTGCTACCGCTTGGGGGACACGGACTACAAGTACCTGCGCCAGCTCTTCCGCTTCAACGGCATTCCCCATTACGTCGTGGTGGAAAAAGACGGCAGCATTTACACCAAAGAAGTCAGAGCCTCCAACCTAGCCTTCTTCCTGCAACTACGCTTCGGCACGGAACAGAAGAAAACAGAATAACGATCTGAATATCAAGATAATGCAACACCCTTCACGAATGGTGCTTATCCCCTGTTTGTAGGACACTTGTGTGGAACAAATGTAACGCAAGTGTGGCTCGCGAGCCGTGCAAGTGTGGCTCACGAGCCACACAAGTGTCCCACAAACGAGGTACTTGTACCCTTCCCGCCGACCGGCAGAACCCGCTCTGCGACATTCCGCCACCGGTTCCTTCCCCCAAATCGAAACAAAACCTAAAAAATCAGGCCGGATGCACCAGCTATCGGTCCGTTTCATTACTTTTGCCCCGCATTAAAAACAAATTGAGAACAAGATATGGACGATTCAAACCCTCGAACGTGCAACAGTATTAACCCTTAACCGCGGACGGAGACCCTCTGCATCGCCAGCCTCCGTACGCAACCTAAGAAAGGAGGCTATCACCGATGAGAAAGTATCTCTACAGCGAAAACGGCTTCGTAGAGAAGCCTGTGTGGGCACCCAATTGCTGGGTAAATGTAGAATGCCCCGACAACAACGATTTCCAATTCCTGACTCGCGAACTTAACGTACCCGAATCCTTCCTGGAGGACATTGCCGACGCCGACGAACGGCCCCGCACCGAGACCGAAGGCAACTGGCTGCTGACCATCCTGCGCATCCCCATGCAAAGCAGCAACCCGCAGATTCCCTTCATCACCGTGCCCATCGGCATCATCACCAACAACGACATCATCGTCTCCGTCTGCTACCACCGCACGGAGCTGCTACCCGACTTCATCCAGCACACGCGCCGCAAGGGCATCTGTGTGAACAACAAGTTGGACCTCATCCTGCGCCTCATCTACTCCTCGGCCGTCTGGTTCCTGAAGTACCTGAAGCAGATAAACAACGAAGTGGCCAACGCCGAAAAAGAGTTGGAGAAGAGCATCCGCAACGAAGACCTGCTACGGCTGATGAAGCTGCAAAAGACACTCGTCTACTTCGACACCTCCATCCGTGGCAACGAAGTGCTGATAGGCCGGCTGAAGAACATCTTCCAGAACACCGGCATGCTGGACATGGAACTGCTGGACGATGCCGTCATCGAGCTGCGCCAGGCCTACAACACGGTGAACATCTACAGCGACATCCTGACCGGCACGATGGACGCCTTCGCCTCCATCATCTCGAACAACGTGAACGACATCATGAAACGCATGACGAGCCTCAGCATCACGCTGATGATACCCACCGTCATCGCCAGCTTCTACGGCATGAATGTGGACATCCACCTGGATGCCTTCCCCCATGCCTTCCTGCTCATCGTGGTGCTGTCCGTCGCCCTGTCGGCGGTGACGTTCGTGTGGTTCAAGCGAATCAAGTGGTTCTAAGAAGAACGCACAGAATGAAAAGATAAAAAGTTGCCGGCTTTGCTACTCTTTCCGAGACGCGCAAAACCGGCAACTTTCCATAAAAAATACAACTAGCTTTATTTGAAGACCTGCTTCATCGGACGCCCAATCCATACCTGAGGCTGCTCCAGACGGAAAATATAAGCAATGGTCGAAGCAACATCAAACTGCATCATGCTCTCCTCAAAACAATAATTCTTTTTGATGCCCTTGCCCGAGATGATGAATGCAGTCTCCATCTCCTGCATAGTTTTACCACCGTGCTTTTTATCTATTCCACCGTGATCGGCAGTCAAAATGAAGATGGTATCATCCCACATGCCCGCTTCCTTCACAGCTTCTGCAATCTTTGCGATGTATGCATCCAGTTCTTTCAGCTTCTGATAGTACTCTGGCGTATCGTGTCCCTTCTGATGTCCCACATGGTCGGGTTCGTCGAAGAAAATACCCACAAAAGCCGGCTTCTTCTCCTTGATATAAGACACGGCACGCATGGCCACTGCTTCATCGGCCTGTCCCGACGGAACGTCCTTACCTGTAGCGTGTACAAGTTCGTTGATGGCTTCCTTCTCAACAAGATAGGCTAATCCGTCCCACTGATAAATAAATCCTACTTCGGCCGTAGGGTTGGCGTCTCTAAAGAGTCCCCATATACTGGGAAAAATTCCATAATGACTGATTTCTCTGGAAGGCAACTCCGGGGTTTTCGATCCCCACTCCGTATATCCGTGAAGTTCGGGACCTGCTCCCATAAACATAGAGGCCCAGTTCACCGCACTCGATGAAGGCAACACCGAACGCTTCTTCAGCGTATACGAACCCGACTTCATAAAATTATGAATGGTAGGAATTTCCGCTTTTTCCACACTATATGCTCCCCAACCGTCCAGGCCGATCAGTACAACATGTTTCGCTTTCCACTTCGCAGCAAAAGATGGCATGGAACAGACCATAGCCAAAAATAAGAATAAGATTTTCATCGTAAATAGAGTTTTAAATATGATTAATCAGGTTAGATTCATTGAAAATGTTCGCTGGACAAAGGAAACTGTTCAGAAATCCAGCGAAAGCTGCCCGTCGCCCAGCAGATTGAATGTCAGGCGGTGATAAGGCGTAGTGCCGTGCTCGGCAATGGCGGCGCGGTGTTTCTTGGTGGGGTAGCCTTTGTTCCGGTTCCAGTCGTAGTAAGGAAACTCCTCGTGCAGGCGATTCATATAGTCGTCGCGATAGGTTTTGGCCAGAATGGAAGCGGCGGCAATGGAAAGATACTTGCCGTCGCCCTTCACCACCGTGGTGTGGGGGATGTCAGCGTACTTCCGGAAACGGTTACCGTCGATGAGCAGATGCTGGGGCCGTATCTTCAGCTGGTCGATGGCGCGGTGCATAGCCAGAAAGGAAGCGTTCAGAATATTAATTTGGTCGATTTCCTGCGGCGAAACCACACCCACCGCCCACGCCAGGGCCTCCCGTTCGATAACTTCACGCAAAGCATAACGTTGGTGTTCGGTCAGTTGCTTGGAGTCGTTCAGCAGCTCGTTACGGAAATCTTTAGGCAAAATGACGGCAGCCGCATAAACAGCTCCCGCCAGACAGCCACGTCCGGCCTCGTCGCAACCGGCTTCGATCAAATCAGGGTTCAGGTAAGGAAGTAACATCTGTCTCGTTTTTCTGGTTTCGACAGCAAAGATAGGGGAATAATATCAAAAAAAGGATGCCTGCCGGCATCCTTTTTCCTAACTTCCTAAGAGGGAGCTTATTTTACCTTTTTGAACGTAAATTTCTCGTAATATTCATAACCATCTTCACGTTCATAAATTTCCAAGATCATATCCGTACTATCCAGTTGCACTACTGTGTGCTCTTCTGCATAATCATCTCCATCGTAGCGGATACTCAATTTATCTCCTTTTACTTTCCAATAGAAGAAAGAGCCATCTCCATCTGTCCCGGTTCCATCCTCATTGAAGGTTATATAGGTTCCGTTTTCTGCATGGCTCCATTCGTAATCATACTCCGGATCTTCCAAATCATGCTCATAGCCTTCCGTCCAAGTCATTTCCCATTTACCGACAATAGCAGCTGAGTCCACATCGTCATCATCGCTACACGACGCAAAACCTGCACTTAATACAAAGGCAAACAAAAGAAAAGACAAATACTTCAAAGTTTTCATAGACGTTTAATCTGTTTTAGTGGCTTCAACAGGTCCTCTCAAGCCATCGGTTCATATTAAAAATGCAGCGTAGGGACCCTCAGAAACAGTTCCTTTCTGCTACGCCGCATATCCATCTGCTATGTGCAAATATAAAGTAAACCGCAGATTAGTAAAAAAACGTTTTTATATGTATTCGTCTTATAACAGAGGCTTCAAGGATTATCCAGTCGAAAATAACGATTATGCCGACCAAAATAATTTCCTCTTAGAACACGCTCCAAGCCACAGTGAGTCCGGCCATGACGATGGCTACCATCGACATCAACTTGATAAGGATGTTCAGGCTGGGGCCGGAAGTATCCTTGAAGGGGTCGCCTACCGTATCACCTACTACAGTTGCCTTGTGAACATCGCTACCCTTGCCGCCGAAGTTTCCTTCCTCGACATACTTCTTGGCGTTGTCCCACGCGCCACCGGAGTTGGCCATGAAGATAGCCAATACGAAACCGCTGCTCAAGCCGCCAATCAACAGGCCCAACACACCCGGTACGCCAAAGACAATACCTGTCAGAATGGGAGTAATGATAGCAATGAGCGACGGAAGCACCATCTCGCGCTGCGCACCACGGGTCGAAATGGACACGCAACGGGCATAGTCGGGTTCGGCCTCGCCCGTCAGGATGCCTTTGATTTCGCGGAACTGGCGGCGAACTTCGTCTACCATGTGTGCGGCAGCACGTCCTACGGCATTCATTGTCAGTCCGCAGAACAGGAAGGCCATCATGGAGCCGATAAACATGCCCGACAGCACCTTGGGATTCATTAGTGTGACGTCGTAGTGGTGCATGAAGTCGAAGAACGTAGCGTCCTGCAAAGGCACGGCCTTGTCGCCTACAAAGATTTCGGTAGTCCCGAGACGGGTCAGCCCGATGCGGATTTCTTCGACATACGAAGCCAGCAGAGCCAGTCCCGTCAATGCGGCCGAACCGATGGCAAAGCCCTTACCCGTAGCGGCCGTCGTATTGCCCAGTGAATCGAGGGCATCGGTACGTTTGCGCACTTCGGCTCCCAAGCCCGACATTTCGGCATTACCGCCGGCATTGTCCGCAATGGGTCCGTAAGCATCGGTAGCCAGGGTGATGCCCAGCGTAGAAAGCATACCTACGGCAGCAATGCCGATGCCGTAAAGTCCAAGGCCTACGTTGCTGAAGTCGAAGCCCGAAGCGAACAGGTAGGAAGCAATGATGCCCACTACCACCGCAATCACCGGAATGGCCGTAGAAAGCATGCCCAGACCGATACCGGAAATGATAACCGTGGCCGGTCCCGTCTTTCCGCTCTCGCTCAGGCGTTGTGTGGGCTTATAGGACTGCGAAGTGTAGTATTCCGTGGAGCGTCCGATGACGATGCCCACCAGCAGACCTACGACAACGGAACACGAAATCCACATCCAGTTGTCGAGCTTCAGCAACCAGAGGATGAAGAACGTAGCTATTACGATGAGCACCGAACTGAGGTTGGTACCGAAGCCCAGCGCGCCGAGCAGGTCTTTCATTGTAGCATTCTCCTTGGTGCGTACTGAGAAGATACCGATGATGGAGAGCAGAATGCCCACCGCCGCTATCAGCATCGGGGCGATGACGGCCTTGTACTGCATCAGCGTGTCGCCCGAGTGTATGAAGGCTGCCGCACCCAGTGCTGCCGTAGCCAGAATGGAGCCGCAATAGCTTTCGTAGAGGTCTGCACCCATACCGGCAACGTCGCCTACGTTGTCGCCTACATTGTCGGCAATGGTGGCGGGATTGCGCGGGTCGTCCTCGGGGATGCCGGCTTCCACCTTACCCACAAGGTCGGCACCAACGTCAGCCGCCTTCGTGTAGATACCTCCACCCACACGGGCAAAGAGGGCCTGCGTCGAGGCACCCATACCGAAGGTAAGCATCGTAGTGGTAATGACACAGAGTTTGTGTGTGGGCGTCAGCGTGTCGGCAGGTATCACGGCGTTCAGCAACAGATACCAGAAGGAAATGTCCAGCAGTCCCAGTCCGACCACTACCAGCCCCATCACCGCACCACTGCGGAAGGCAATGCGCAGACCGCCGTTCAGCGAACCTCGGGCTGCATTAGCTGTTCGGGCCGAAGCATAAGTGGCCGTCTTCATGCCCAGAAAGCCCGAAAGACCCGAGAAGAAGCCACCCGTCAGAAAGGCTACCGGCACCCAGTGGTTCTGCACATCGAAGCCATAGGCCATGATGGAGAACAGAATGACCAGCCCCAGGAAGACCAGTCCCACAATCTTATATTGTTGTTTCAGGTAAGACATGGCGCCCTTGCGTACAGCCGCCGCAATCTTAATCATTTGAGGAGTACCTTCGCTCTCCTTCATCATCTGACGATGGAAATACCAGGCAAAGCCAAGGGCCAGCACGGAAGTTACCGGCACGACCCAGAATAGTAGTTGATCCATAGCATTCTTTATGTTTTGAGGTTTGACAAAATAGAATGCGCTAAATATATAGAATTGAGACGGAATAAGCAAATTTGTTTACCACTATTCTCATCGCTATGGCAACCAAGCAAATGCTAAAAAAACAAAAAAGGAACCGTTTCCTTACGGGCAAGAAAGGCATTTGCCTATCTTTGCTCCACACAAATGGAAAAAGATAACCGCATATACAAGGTTGCAACGTGGATCATCATCCTGCTTTTCGCCATGCTGCAACCCCTCGGACAGTATGAATCGCTGCCCGACGACGTGACTTCGTTCGACAACTGCGAAATGCAGTTCTGCCAGCAAGGCTCGACCTGCATCGACGAAGACACCACTCCCTATGCCCCTTCGGCAACAAGGCTGCGCCACCAGACGACGTCGGCTTCCGGCCCGTCGGTCATCCAGCGCCACGTTTCATCCCTGTCGGCCTGTCCCGGCCGGAAAACCTTGTGCACACCCTCGGCCGACTATATCCGCCGCCGTTCCACGCTGTGCATCTATCGCCTTTAGACATAAGTTCCATCCTACAGCCTTTATTTTATCAACCGGACGGGCCTCTATCCTATCCCGAAGGCTCGTGTCCGTATGTTTCACTTAATACTCATTTTATGGGACTTGTACTTTTATATCTTATTCTTGCCCTTTCCGTATCTTTTCTCTGCTCCGTCATGGAAGCAGTGCTGTTGTCTACCCCCATGTCCTTCATCACCATGAAGGAGCAGTCCGGCGCCAAGTCGGCCACCCTGCTCAAGCGACTGAAGCAGGACATTGACAAACCCATCGCCGCCATTCTGTCGCTGAACACCATCGCCCACACCGTGGGTGCGGCGGGCGTCGGAGCCGAAGCCGTAAAAGTGTTCGGCGAAGCTTATTTCGGCATCATCTCCGCCGTACTGACCATCCTCATCCTTGTCCTCTCCGAAATTATCCCGAAGAGTGTGGGTGCCAACTATTGGCGTTCGCTGGCTGTGCCTTCGGCCCGCATCATCCGGGGTATGATTCTGATCTCCTATCCGTTGGTGTGGCTGTCCGAACTGATTACCCGTCTGGTGGCGCCGTCGAAGCACGAGGCTTCGGTGAGCCGCGAAGAGGTATCGGCCATGGTGTCTATCGGTGCCGAGGAAGGCGTGTTCCAGAAGGACGAAAACCGAATGATACAGAACCTGATCAAGCTGGACAACGTAACGGCCCGCGACGTGATGACGCCGCGTGTAGTAGTGGCCGCCGCCCCCGAGGACACCACACTGAAGGACTTCTACCGCAACAAGCAGTTCTGCAACTATTCGCGCATCCCCGTCTTCCACAACAACGAAGACAACATCACGGGCTACGTGCTGCGGCAAGTCGTACTGGAACGCCTGGCCGAAGACAAGTTCGACATGAAGCTGTCCGACATCGTGCGCCCCATCCTGACCTTCCCCGAAAGCACTTCGGTCTCGAAAATCTGGGAGAAAATGCTTGAGAAGAAAGAGCACATCTCCATCATCATCGACGAATATGGCTGTCTGCGGGGCATCGTCACCATGGAAGACATCATCGAAACGGCCCTCGGTTTCGAGATTGTAGACGAACGCGACGCCGTGACCGACATGCAGAAGCTGGCACGCGACCGCTGGCAGAAACGGAAGGCAGAACAGGGTTCCACCTTCTAAAAGCGTGTACCGGAAGCGGTGAATCTTCCCCCCTCGCAGAAGCACTCCAAACCAGTCTGGGAGGCATACAAGTACGGCTCGTGAGAGACACTTGTGTTGCTCGTGAGCCGTGCAAGTGTGGCTCGCGAGCCGTGCAAGTGTCCCACACGAGCCGCACAAGTGTGGTTCACAGGAGGTATTTGCGTCACTCTACGGTCACCGCCGTACCGGCTGCCGTCACCATCAGCATGGAGCCGCTGCCGCCCACAGTTTCGTAGTCCAGGTCGACGCCTATCACAGCATTGGCCCCCAAGGCACGAGCCTGCTCTTCCATCTCGCGCAAGGCAGTTTCCTTAGCTTCGCGCAGCACTTCTTCATAAGAGCTGCTGCGTCCGCCCACAATGTCGCGGATACCGGCAAAAAAGTCACGGAACACATTGGCACCGATAATGGTCTCGCCCGATACGATGCCGTAGTAGCGGGTAATTCTCCCGCCGTCAATCATAGAAGTGGTTGTAAGTAACATATCTGTCTCGTCATTTAAAAGTTATTTGCTCTTATTAGACGCAACCGATGGAGGAAAAGTTGCAGGAGGGAGAGAAAAAGATGGAAAAATCAAAGAAAAGGGTCGGACAGATAGTATAAACCGCAGGGAATACGGATTTAAATTGCAATCCGTGTCCTCTGCGGTTTTATGGTTCCGATTGACGGCTTTAAATATCAGAACATCCTGCTCACGCGCTCCACACCGGCTACCAGCGCATCGATTTCTTCCTTCGTATTATACAAGGCGAAGGAAGCGCGGACAGTGCCCTCGATGCCCAGCCGTTGCATCAGCGGCTGGGCGCAATGATGTCCCGTGCGCACGGCAATGCCAAGACGGTCGAGCAGCGTACCCATATCGAAGTGATGGATGTTGCCCACAAGGAAGGAGATGACACTTCCCTTTTCGGGAGCTTCGCCGAAGATACGCATGCCGGGTATTTCCTTCAGGCGACGGGTGGCGTACTCGGTCAGTTCGTGCTCGTAGGCAGCGATGCGTTCCATACCGAGGGCAGAAACGTAATCCAGTGCCTTAGCCAAGCCTGTAGTGCCGATGTAGTCGGGCGTACCGGCCTCGAACTTAAAAGGCAGTTCGTTGAACGTGGTGCGCTCGAACGAAACGTGCTGAATCATCTCGCCACCACCCTGATAGGGAGGCAGCTTGTCGAGCCAGTCTTCCTTGCCGTAGAGCACGCCAACGCCTGTGGGACCGTAAATCTTATGTCCGGAAAAGACGTAGAAATCGGCATCGAGCGCCTGCACGTCCACCGGCATGTGGGGAATGCTCTGCGCACCGTCTACCAGCACGGGGACGCCGTGGGCATGGGCCGTGGCTATCATTTCGCGCACAGGGTTCACCGTACCCAGCACATTGCTGACGTGAGCCACACAGACAATCCGGGTACGCGGAGTGAAGAGTCGTTCGTATTCGTCCAGCAGCAGTTCGCCACGGTCGTTCATGGGAATCACACGGAGAACAATGCCCTTACGCATCTGTAGCAGTTGCCAGGGAACGATGTTGCTGTGGTGCTCCATGGTGGAAACAATCACCTCGTCGCCCTCCTTCAGAAAAGCTTCGCCGAAGCTGGAGGCCAACAGATTGATGCTTTCGGTAGTGCCGCGGGTGAAGACTATCTCGTTGGTGCTGCGGGCGTTGATGAAACGGCGCACCGTCTCGCGGCTGGCTTCATGAAGTTCAGTAGCCTGCTGCGACAGGAAATGTACCCCACGGTGCACGTTGGCATTGACGCTGTAATACTCGTCGGTGATGGCATCGACTACGCAGCGCGGCTTCTGGGTTGTGGCGCCGTTGTCTAAATAGACCAGCGGTTTACCATAGACGGTGCGGCTAAGGATGGGGAAGTCTTGCCTCACCCCCATCCCCTCTCCCAAGGAGAGGGGGGAAGAAAACATTTGTGAGTTATTCTGTTCAGACATATTATTCATCTATTATTCATTCAATTGCTCCATCCTTTTTCTTCAAAAAGAATGTAACTTTCAGCCTCTTCCTATACTTTCGCATTCGGTCACTCCTCCCCTCTCCTTGGGAGAGGGGTCGGGGGTGAGGCTCCCTACTTGCAGATGGCACACCCCTGACACTTGTTCAGCTCGCCGCGGAAGCGCTTCTCAACCAGCAGGTGCAGGCGGTCGCGCAAGGCGTCGAGGCGGATGGTGTCTATCACTTCGTTGACGAAAGCAAACATCAGCAACAGACGGGCTTCGTGCATCGGAATACCACGCTGACGCATATAGAACAAGGCTGCGTCGTCCAGCTGACCGACCGTCGCACCGTGACTACACTTCACATCGTCGGCATAGATTTCCAGTTGCGGCTGCGTGTACATACGGGCCTCGCGAGTGGCGCAAAGGTTACGGTTGGTCTGCTGCGAACTGGTGTGTTGTGCACCGGGACGAACCAGTACCAGTCCGGCAAAAGCACCCGTAGCCTGATCGTCGAGCACATACTTGAAAAGCTCGTTCGACGTACAGCGGGGCACGGCATGGTCGATGACGGTGTGAGTATCGACATGCTGGTTCTTGTCAGCAATGGCCATGCCGCAGAGGTTGATTTCGGCATTCTCGCCAGCCAGGGTCACGTTGACAGTATTGCGTGTGGTGCCGCCTGTCAGCGTCATACCGTTCAGCAAGACATTACTTCCGCTGTCCTGACGGACGTACATGCTGCTGACACGTACGGTGCTGGTATGTGTTTCCTCCAGCTCGTAGAGGTCAAGTACGGCATTCTGTCCCACAAAGACTTCCACTACTTGTGTAGCCAGGAAGTTGACTGCATCCATTGCATGATCGCATACCAGCAGACGAGCCTGCGCACCGTCTTCCAGCACAATCAGCACACGACGGTTCACCATCAGATTGACGTCGCTACGCAGGATATTGACCAACTGAATGGGGCGTTCTACCACGACGTTCTTAGGCACATAAAGCAGCACACCGTCTTGCGTCAAAGCCGTGTTGAGGGCAGTCACTCCGTCCTTGGAGGTATCGGCCAGCTTGCCGTAGTATTTCTTCACCAGTTCGGGATGCTCCGCTGCCAGCTGACGTAAGCTGCCGAAAAGCACACCTTCGGGCAAATGCGACTTGGGCAATGACTTGCTATAAAAAGTATCGTTCACAACAAAATAGAGCGAAGTGCTCATGTTGGGCACGTCGCACTTGAACACGTCGTACGGATTGACTGGTATGTCGAGCTGCTTCAGGTTGAGCCCGTAGTCGGGTTCGAACAGTTTGCTAACATCGGTGTACTTGTATTTCTCGTCCTTGCGGGTGGGGAAGCCCAGACGCTCGAAATCGGCAAACGCCGCTGCACGGGGGGCATTCATCACCTCGCAACTGTGCTGGCATATCATGGCCTCGCACTGCGAGAACAGGTCTATGTATTGTTGTTCGGGTCTCATAATTCTTCTTTCTTTTTAGATACGCGGACGACACGGATCATACGGACGAACGCGGATGGATTATTTCATACGTTGACGACTGAATATCTTTCGTCTGAATACCGGTTCAGGACCAAAGTTTAAAATGAGCCCCACTTCAATACCGGTAGCTTTCAGATAATTCATAAGTTGTGCTTCGTGTCCCGGAGTAATATCCTCAACAGCCTTCAATTCAAGAACAACAACTCCTTCCACCAAAATATCAGCATAATACAAGCCTACCACTTCTCCTTTGTAATAGACTTCTATCTTCTTTTGCGGTTCACACTTCAGACCGGAACGAAGCAATTCCTTATATAACGCATTCTGATAAACATTCTCCAGAAAGCCATAGCCCAGCTCATGATAAACATCATAAAAGGCACGCAAGATCTTGCTTGTTATATAAGAATGCAGCACCATATAAATATAAATCCGTGTTAATCCGCCTTATCCGCGTAGTCCGCGTATCTATCATTATTCGCTAACTTCCTTTTTAATCCAGTCGAAGCCGCGGTTCTCGATTTCTGTTGCCAGTTCGGGGCCACCGGTCTTCACGATGCGGCCGTTCAGGAGGACATGTACCACATCAGGCTTCAAATAGTCCAACAAACGCTGGTAGTGCGTGATGACCATGGCCGAGGTCTGCGGCGTGCGCAGCTTATTGAAGCCCTCGGCCACAATACGCAACGCATCCACATCAAGGCCAGAGTCTGTCTCGTCGAGGATGGCGAAAGTTGGCTCCAGCATAGCCATCTGGAAGATTTCGTTGCGCTTCTTTTCACCGCCGCTGAAGCCCTCGTTTACCGAACGGTTGGCCAGTTTGCTGTCCAACTCGACGATGGCACGCTTCTCGCGCATCAGCTTCAGGAACTCGCTTGCCGAAAGGGCAGGCAGATGGCGGTACTTGCGCTGCTCGTTGACGGCAGTACGCATAAAGTTCACCATCGATACACCGGGAATCTCGACCGGCGTCTGGAAGGAAAGGAAGATACCCTCGTGGGCACGGTCTTCGGGCGAAAGGGCCAGCAGGTCCTTTCCGTTGAAAGTAATGGAGCCACGTGTCACTTCGTAAGCAGGATGGCCTACAAGAACGTTGCTCAGCGTACTCTTTCCGGCACCGTTCTGCCCCATAAGGGCGTGTACCTCACCGTCGCGGATGGTAAGGTTGATGCCTTTCAATATCTCTTTGCCATTGATGCTGGCATGAAGGTCTTTTATCTCTAACATAACTTATGTAATTAAGAATGAAGAATGAAAAACGAAGAATTACTTTTTCCTCATCCTGACTTCCTCATTCAATTTAATTCTTAATTCTGCATTGTTCGTTCATCATTTATCCCACACTGCCTTCCAGCGAGATACTCAGCAGTTTCTGAGCCTCGACGGCAAACTCCATGGGCAACTTGTTGAGCACTTCCTTGGCATAGCCGTTGACGATAAGCCCCACGGCGTCTTCGCTCGAAATGCCGCGCTGGTTGCAATAGAATATCTGGTCTTCACTGATTTTGCTGGTAGTAGCTTCGTGTTCCACTACCGCCGTTTCGTTGTGAATGTCCATGTAGGGGAAAGTATGTGCACCGCACTTGTCGCCCAGTAACAGCGAGTCGCACTGGCTGTAGTTGCGGGCATTGTCAGCTTTGGGGCTGACACGAACCAAACCACGGTATGAATTCTCGCTCCGTCCGGCCGAAATACCCTTGCTGACAATGGTCGAACGGGTATTCTTTCCGATGTGTATCATCTTCGTGCCTGTATCGGCCTGTTGGTAGTTGTTGGTCACGGCTACGCTGTAGAACTCGGCCACGGAATTGTCGCCTGCCAGGATGCACGAAGGATACTTCCAGGTAATGGCACTACCCGTCTCGACCTGCGTCCACGACAGCTTACTGTTCACACCCTTACAGATGCCGCGTTTGGTGACAAAGTTATAAACACCACCCTTGCCTTCGGCATCGCCTGGATACCAGTTCTGCACAGTGCTGTACTTCACCTCGGCACGGTCGTGTACCACAATCTCCACGATGGCAGCATGAAGCTGGTTCTCGTCACGCATCGGAGCCGTACAGCCTTCCAGATAGGAAACGTAGGCATCGTCATCGGCCACAATCAGTGTACGTTCAAACTGCCCTGTACCTTGCGCATTGATGCGGAAGTAAGTAGACAGCTCCATGGGACAACGTACACCTTTGGGGATGTAAACAAACGATCCGTCAGAGAATACAGCGGAGTTAAGCGCAGCAAAGAAATTGTCGCGGTAAGGAACAACCGAGCCCAAGTACTTCTGCACCAGATCAGGATGCTCGCGAATGGCTTCACTCATCGAACAAAAGATGATGCCTTTCTCCATCAGTGTTTCCTTGAAAGTAGTCTTTACAGAGACGGAGTCCATCACGGCATCCACAGCCATGCCGCTCAGTGCCATCTGCTCCTCCAAGGGAATGCCCAGCTTATTGAAGGTTTTAATCAGTTCAGGATCCACTTCGTCCATACTCTTGGGGCCTTCTTTCTTCTTAGTTGGGTCGGCATAGTAAGAGATAGACTGATAGTCAATCTCGGGAATGCGGAGGTGAGCCCATGTGGGCATCTCCAGTGTCAGCCAGTGGCGGTAAGCCTTCAGGCGGAACTCCAGCATCCAGTCGGGCTCACCCTTCTTTTGGGAGATAAGACGGATAACGTCTTCGTTCAAGCCCTTCTCGATGACATCGGTATGCACGTCGGTGGTGAAGCCATATTTGTACTTCTCCTGCGTGAGTTCCTTGACATATTTATTGGGTTCTTCTTGCATCACAATATAAAATCAATGAATTATTTATGAATCACTATACTATAAGTCAGCCGAAAGTTTGTCCAAATCACCGTTTACAAATTCTTCTGCAACTGTTTTTGCCACAGGAAAGAAGATGCCGGCAAACGATTCCATGGGATAATATAACACCGATTCTTTCTTTTTTGTTTTATCAATCAGTGAATTATCGGAATCGATGAATTCGAGTACACCAATCAGCAGACTGACCAGCAGAAGATACTTCAATGCGCCAAGCCCCGAGCCCAGCCAACGGTTCACCCAACCCAAGGAAACAGCCTCCATGGCTTTAGTCAGTAAAGCGGCTATCAGCGTAAAAGCCAAAGGTACCGCAATCCAGATCAGGACAAAAGCCAGTATTTGTGCAAACGTCATAGAATCGGTCAGGGCAGGACATAGCTTTTCGGCTACCGAAGCATACAGGGCTTTAGCAGCCAATAGTCCCACAATCAGTCCGAGCAGAGATGCCAGCTGTTTAATAAAACCTTTGATAAATCCCAGCACTGCCCCGATACCTACAATAACAAGTATGATAATATCAATCGTTGTCATGCTTCTCTCTATTTGCAAGGCTATGGCCAAAAGTATTCTTCTGTTTCGGCATTACCTTATTTATTATATAAACTTCAGCCGCAGGCAACACCGACAACGCAGATTTCACTTTCCCTTGCGGTATGACAACACGAATCATTCGTGCAGCACAAAATCTATGTCATCCGCGTTAGCTGCGGCTGAAGAATCAACTATTCAAATTACAATGTCTGCTTTACTTCCACTTCTTCATAGGTTTCGATGATATCGCCCACCTTGATGTCGTTGCAGTTGGTCAGGCTGATACCACACTCGAAGTTAGTACCTACTTCCTTCACATCGTCCTTGAAGCGTTTCAGTGCATTGATGTTTCCGCTAAAGATTACAATACCATCGCGAATAAGGCGTGCCTTGTCGGTTCGTTTCACCTTTCCGGTCTTCACCATGGCACCAGCTACCATACCAACCTTGCTGATGTTGAATACTTCGCGTACTTCGATGGTTGCAGTTACCTGTTCCTTCACAGTCGGAGCAAGCATACCTTCCATAGCGGACTTCACTTCCTCGATAGCGTCGTAGATCACAGAATACTTACGGATATCTACACCTTCCTGCTCGGCCAACTTGGCTGCCGAGTTAGACGGACGTACCTGGAAGCCGACAATAATAGCATCGGAAGCGGCGGCCAGCGAAACATCGGATTCGGAAATCTGTCCCACACCCTTGTGAATAACGTTAACCTGAATCTGCTCGGTAGACAGCTTGATAAGAGAGTCGCTCAAAGCTTCGACAGATCCGTCCACGTCGCCCTTCACAATAATGTTCAGTTCGTGGAAGTCGCCCAAAGCCAAACGACGTCCTACTTCGTCCAGCGTCAGCATCTTCTGTGTACGCAATCCCTGTTCGCGCTGCAACTGTTCGCGTTTGTTGGCAATTTCGCGTGCTTCCTGTTCGGTTTCGATTACGTGGAACGTATCACCTGCAGCCGGCGCACCGTTCAGACCCAGGATCAGAGCGGGTTCAGCCGGACCGGCTTCTTTCATACGCTGGTTACGTTCGTTGAACATGGCTTTCACCTTACCATAGTTAGTTCCGGCCAACACGATATCGCCCACTTTCAAGGTACCGTTCGAAACGAGCACTGTTGCCACGTAACCGCGACCTTTATCAAGTGAAGACTCAATGATAGAACCTGTTGCTTTCCGGTTGGGATTAGCCTTCAGGTCAAGCATTTCGGCTTCGAGCAATACTTTTTCAAGCAATTCGGGAACACCAATACCCTTCTTTGCCGATATATCCTGTGACTGATATTTACCACCCCATTCTTCAACGAGGAAGTTCATACTTGCCAATTCTTCCTTAATCTTATCGGGGTTGGCAGTCGGTTTATCAATCTTGTTGATGGCAAAAACAATGGGCACACCGGCAGCCATGGCATGATTGATAGCTTCTTTGGTCTGCGGCATCACATTGTCGTCGGCTGCCACGATGATGATAACAACGTCTGTTACCTTGGCACCACGGGCACGCATAGCAGTAAAGGCTTCGTGACCCGGTGTATCGAGGAATGTAATCCGACGTCCGTCTTCCAGCTTCACATTGTATGCACCGATGTGCTGCGTGATACCACCCGCCTCACCGGCAATAACGTTAGCCTTACGGATATAGTCGAGCAACGATGTCTTACCATGGTCTACGTGACCCATCACAGTAACAATCGGGGCACGAGGCTGCAAGTCTTCTTCTGCATCAGCTTCTTCGACAATGGCCTGAGCCACTTCGGCACTGACATACTCGGTCTTAAAGCCAAACTCCTCGGCTACCAGGTTGATAGTCTCGGCATCGAGACGCTGGTTGATAGATACCATAATACCGATGCTCATGCAAGTTCCGATTACCTGTGTCACAGGTACGTCCATCATGCTTGCCAATTCGTTAGCTGTTACGAACTCTGTCAGCTTCAGAACTTTGCTATCGGCCATTTCCTGATTTTCGAGTTCGTGCATACGGTCGGCCGCCTGTTCACGTTTCTCTTTACGGTACTTGGCTCCCTTACTCTTACCTTTGGCTGTAAGACGTGCCAACGTTTCTTTTACTTGCTTAGCAACATCTTCTTCGCTTACCTCCTGTTTCACTACAGGCTTCTTGAAGCGATCCTTATTCTTCTTTCCGCTACCTGGCTGTCCGGGCACTCCCGCCATCGGGTTACCACCTTTCTGACGGTCGTTTCCTCCACGCTGGAAGTTGGAAGCATTATTGATATCTACTTTTTCCTTATTGATGCGCACGCGTTTCTTCTTGCCGCCCAAGTCTCCATCGTTGATGTCCTTCATCTTGCTGTCTTCCCGACGGATTTCCTTAATGATGGCTTCTTTCATCTGCTTGCGCTGATCCATGCGCTGCTTTTCCTTCTCTTCACGCTCGCGTTTCTTTTCTTCCTTCGATTTCTTCTTGGGGCGTGTAGACTGGTTCAAAGCAGCCAGGTCGATTTGGCCTATGACATTGATTTTCGAAACGAACTCCGGCTGGCGAATCTTGAAGATTTCCTCCTCGCCCGATTTCTTCGTTTCTTCCGTATGCTCAGCTTCAGGTTCCGCTCCATCTGCCTCGTCCGATGCAGACGCATTTTCCTGAAGAGGTTCTTCTGCTGGTTCGGCTTGCTGACTGGCAGACACTACGTCTTCCTGACTGTCGGCAGCTGCGGCATCCTGTACCAAGGTCTGCTCGGGCTGCGAAGAAACAACCTGTGCCTGCGGCTCGGGCTGTGACTCTTCTACTTGTTTGTCGGATTCATCAGCCGTTACAGTTGTCTCCTGTTCAGCCTGTACATTGGTGGCCACTTCTTCTACTTTCTCTATTGTTTCCACGTTTTTTTCCTCGGTACTCTTCTCCATTTGCGTATTATGTACTTCTTCCTCTTTCTCCACTACCGGACGACGGTTCAGCTTGTCAAGGTCGATCTTACCTACTGGCTTGAACTTCGGGCGTATATCTTCCGGAATCACAGTTCTGATTTCTTCTGACTTCGTTTTCTCCTGAGTTTCCGTTTCGTATCCGTCGATCGATACAGAAGCCTTATTACGCTCCTTGTTCTGACGTACCTGGCTGAAACGTTCAGACTTCATCTTGAGATCCTTGTCTGTACTGAACTCTTTCTTGAGCATTTCGAACTGTTCATCCGTAATCTTCGTGTTAGGATTTGCCTCCACGGTAAACCCTTTCTTTTGCAGGAATTCGACAGCCGTCGTAATTCCTACATTCAAATCTCTTGTTACTTTATTTAACCTAATCGTCATACTTTAATTTTAATGAATAATAGTGGAGAAAGAAGTGGGGTAAGTCATGCTGTTCGCCCGGACTTACTCATTGTTGTCGTCTTCAAACTCCTGTTTCAAAATACGTAATACATCGTCCACCGTTTCTTCTTCCAAATCGGTCTTTTCGATCAGCATTTCACGGGGCGCGTTGAGCACTGCCTTAGCAGTATCTATACCGATAGACTTGATGGCGTCGATCACCCATCCGTCTATTTCGTCGCGGAACTCGTCGAGATAGATATCTTCGTCCTCAACGGCACTGTCATCCAGTTCACGGAAGACGTCGATGGTGTATTCTGTCAACATGCTGGCCAACTTGATGTTCAAACCTCCCTTACCGATGGCCAATGACACTTCTTCGGGTTTCAGGAAGACTTCGGCCTTGCGCTCTTCTTCGTTCAGACGTATGGACGAGATGTGTGCAGGGCTGAGGGCACGTTGGATAAAGAGTTGTATGTTGGATGTATAATTGATCACATCAATGTTCTCGTTACGCAGCTCGCGTACGATACCGTGAATGCGGCTTCCTTTCACACCGACGCAGGCTCCTACGGGGTCGATGCGGTCGTCGTAGCTTTCTACGGCAATCTTGGCACGTTCGCCGGGAATGCGTGCAATCTTCTTGACGGTGATCAGACCGTCGTTGATCTCGGGCACTTCCATTTCGAGCAAACGTTGCAGGAAGACGGGCGACGTACGGCTCAGAATGATTTTCGGATTGTTGTTCTTATTGTCCACACGGGCTACCACGGCACGGGCCGTCTCACCTTTACGGTAGAAGTCGCTCGGAATCTGCTCGGTCTTGGGCAACAGTAGTTCATTTCCTTCGTCGTCGAGCAGCAGGATTTCTTTCTTCCAGATCTGATATACTTCTGCATTGACAATGGTGCCTACCTTGTCGATGTACTTGTTGTAAAGGCTGTCCTTTTCAAGTTCCAGAATCTTGGAAGCCAGTGTCTGGCGCAGATTCAGGATGGCACGGCGTCCGAACTTGGCAAAGTTCACTTCGTCGGTCACTTCCTCGCCCACCTCGTACGAAGCATCTATCTTCTGTGCTTCGCTCAGCGAGATTTGCAGGTTGGGGTTCTCCAGGTCTTCGTCGGCCACCACTTCACGGTTACGCCATATTTCGAAGTCACCCTTGTCGGGATTCACGATTACGTCGTAATTCTCGTCGGTACCAAACATCTTTGCAATGACGCTGCGGAACGACTCTTCCAGCACGCTCACCATCGTGGTACGGTCTATATTCTTCAGTTCCTTAAATTCCGAAAATGTGTCTATCAAGCTGACAGTTTCTTCTTTCTTGGCCATAAGTCTTATTTAAAACTGATTAAGTATTTAGTATATTTTATTTCTTCGTATGCAAAGGTCAGGTCTTCGTCTACCATCTTAGGACGTTTGGCACCTTCTTCTTTCACCTTCTTCTGTACAGTCACGATGAAGCGTTGTTCGTCGGCATCCTTCAGCACTCCGTGCAGTTTACGTCCGTCGCAGGTAAGTACTTCGACTTCGCTGCCGATGTGGCAGAGGTATTGTTGCAGCACCTTGAAAGGCTGTCCGATACCTGCCGAGCCTACTTCCAGCTCGTAGTCTTCTTCTTCTCGATTCAGCTTGGACTCAATGTAGCGGCTCAGTTCCACACAGTCTTCAATCCAAACACCGTCTTTGTGGTCTATTTCTACCACGATTTTATCATCCGGGCTGATGGTCACATCGACCAGGAAGTAGTCTTTTCCTTCCAGCCACTCATCAACAATCTGACAAACAGTTTTCTTTTCTATCATAGATTAACTAATAAGAACAAAAAAGAGGAGCTTGATTGCCCCTCCACCTTTCATCCGTTTCCGGTGCAAAGATATAAATAATCTGCTCGCCTGCAAAATATTAGAACGAAAAAATTACGCAACAGAAACAAGCTGTGCGGCGCATAGGGGTTTCTCCTACACTCAATCATGCGCATTTCAAATTTTTATTTCATATCCGGTAGGTTCTTTCCAAACGTAATATATGGCTTTTCTCCCTATTTAACCTGCCAAAATCTCGGAATTCGCTCAATTTCTCCCTCAAAAGAGGCAATTTAAATGAAATTTCCAACGTAACTTTGCGAAGTTAACTAAAACACATCACGTATCATGAAAACTTTACTCAGAACACTGCTTATTCTGCTTGCAGGAAGTTGCCTCTGCACAAATCCGGCGAAAGCACAAAACAAACAGCTGAAACCACGTCTGGTAGTACTGACCGACATCGCTCCCGCCAACGTAGAGCCCGACGACATGGAGTCGCTCATCCGTCTGCTGGTACATGCCGACTTGTATGAAATTGAAGCCATCATCGCCACCAGCGGATGGAACAGCAGCGGCGGCCCCTACCCCACCAGCTGGATGGACAGCATCAGCACCGTTATCGACGCTTACCAGAAAGACTTGCCCAACCTGATGAAACGCTCGGCACAGAGCGGATTCCTGCCCCTGAAAAAGGAGAACCGCCAACAACAGCTTGGCTATTGGCCCAGCGCCGACTACTTGCGCAGCAGAGTGATGGCGGGCAGCCTGGAACTGGGTAAAGACAAACTGGGAGAAAAGAACAACTCGCGCGGCAGCGACTTCCTGATTCAGCTGGCCGACGAGGACGACGACCGCCCGCTATGGATTACCGCCTGGGGTGGAGCCAACACACTGGCACAAGCCATCTGGAAAGTGCAACGCGAACGGACGGAAGAGCAACTGAAAGCCTTCCTGGACAAACTCTACGTCTACACCATCACCGACCAGGACGTGTCCTGGGGCGACCGCGGTAACCACAAGTACAGCTCGCACTATTGGATGCGTCAGACGTGCGGCAAATCGCTGCGTTTCATCTGGGACGAAAGCGCCTGGCTCTCGCAATGCGGACTGGGCAGCAGTCGCTGGGGCGAATACGCCACCCACATACAGGGACACGGACACCTGGGCCGCATCTACCCCAAGAACAAATACGGTGTAGAGGGTGACACACCCTCCTACCTACACCTGATGCCCAACGGGCTGAACAACCCTGCCGTCTTCAATGAAGCGGGCTGGGGTGGCTACTTCGAGTGGGGACTGAGTCCCGACGGCGAAACCAGCTGCTACACCAACCACCAGCCCGAAGTGAAAAAAATATCGCAGAAGTACGAAAACTACTTCTACCCCGCCATCTTTGCCAACTTCGCCGCCCGCATGGACTGGGCTGCCCAAGGGAAAGGCAACCACAATCCCGTCGTGATAGTCAACCGACAGAAAGGGCTGGATGCCGTCAGCCTTAAAGCCCGTGCCGGAGAAACCATCCAACTGGATGCCTCGAAATCGTCCGACCCCGACGGCGACCGCCTCAGCTACCACTGGTGGATACTGCCCGAAGCCGGAACCTATGCCGGTACGCCGGAGATAGAGCATGCCGACGCGGCCCGTGCCACCCTCACCGTGCCTGCCGACGCAGCCGGAAAGACCCTTCACGTCATCTGCGAAGTGACCGACGACGGACAGCCCGCACTGAAGGGCTACCGCAGAGTAATCATAACCGTCAACCCCTAACAACACCCTATAACTCATGAGAAAAAAACTATCCCTCGCCTTTCTTCTGCTGCTCGTAGCGGGCAGCCTGTTGCAGGCAGCACCGCGCCTGCGTGTAGTCATCATGACCGACTTCCCTCCGGTGGACGTAGTGCCCGGCGGAATGGGATTCGGCGCACCCGAACGCCGAAGCGACTCGGACGACGTACAGTCGATGGTCCGCTTCCTGCTCTACACCAACGAATTCGATGTAGAAGGCCTCATCGCCACTTCGGGCACCTTTGCCAACGTGGCCAACAAACAGAATCTGCTGGATATGCTCTACCTATACGAAGCCGTACAGCCCAACCTGCAACGGCACGACAACCGCTACCCGACTGCCGACGCCCTGCGCCGGGTGACGTGGCAGGGACGCTCGGGCACGTGGGGTAAAAAGGCCGATGAAATCGTAGGAAAAGATTGCGATAGCGAGGCATCCGAACAGATTATCCGCCTGCTGGAAGAACCCGACGAGCGCCCCGTGTGGTTCTGCGTCTGGGGAGGAACAGCCGACCTGGCCCAGGCCCTGTGGAAAATACAGCAGACCCGTCCCCGTGCCGAAGCCGAACGCCTGATGGCCAAAGTACGCGTCTACATGATAGCCTTGCAAGACGGCTCGGGACAATGGCTGCTCGACACATTCCCCCGCCTGTTCACCATCATGTCGCGCCAGAACTACATGGGCATGTTCTGGAACGCCGTAGGCTCCGACCCGTCGGTGGCCGACCTGAAGTGGGTGAACCAGCACATCCGTCGCGGCCACGGACTACTGGGTATGGCATACCCTGAAAGCGGTTTCTATCCCGACACGCCCGGTGTGTGGGAAGGCGACTCGCCCTCGTACCTCTACCTCGTAAGCGCCGCCTTAGGCATCAGCGATGCCGAAAAGCCCGACCAGCCCAGTTGGGGAGGCCGGTTCATCCGTCCCGATGCGGACAAGAACCACTGGTTCGACTCGCCCGAAGGCGGAAAGGCCGTCTACCAATGGCGCGCGCAGTTTCAGGAAGACTTCGCCAAGCGTGCCGACTGGATGCTGCCGCCTGCCAAGTAAACTGCCGCGCACTGCATAGCACACAAACATTGCCCGCGAGCAACGCTTGTGTGGCTCATGAGAAACACTTGTGTGGCTCGCGAGCCGTGCAAGTGTCGCTCGCGAGCCACACAAGTGTCCTACAACTACCTGAAAAACAGAGTGCTTTTTCTGGTAAAAACAATGCCTTCCGAAACACTTTCCGCATCCGCCTCCTTCGCCATTCAGCTACAAGCCAGCCACATGTTTTCGGGACCGGAACGACGGGGAAACCGAAAAATGAATTATCTTTGCGAAGAATTATCTCTAAACGCATCCAAACCATGACACACCGTCTGAACACCAACAAGCAATTCATGATAGGCAACGGCATTCTGGCCTTCGCCGTCATCCTGGTAGTCGTGATATTCGTCTACATGAGCATGCGCCTGCAACGCGAGAAAGAAGGCGAACGCTACTTTGCCGAAACCTACAACATCACCCTGGTACGCGGATTTGCCGGCGACTCCGTCTCCATCCTGATAAACGACAGCCTGCTCGAACGCCGCACCATCGACACCGAGCCGTTCAGCCTGTCCGTTAAGCGCTTCAGCGAGCAAAGCGCCCTGATGATTGTAGACAATGCTACCGACAAACTCTCCCTGTTCGAACTGAGCGAAAAAGGCGGCGACTACCACTTCGAAAAAGAAGGGGAAGAAGTAAAACTGCTGTCGCAGGAGTAAACCGCCCGCCCTACCGGCCAAGGCCACAAAGCCCCGTGCGGAATTGCCGCAGTTCCTGACGCAAGGCCAGCGCCCGTCCGTCAGTCATCCTATCCAGCAAGGCCCAGAAACGGGGGCCGTGGTTCATCTCGCGCGTATGAGCCAGTTCGTGCAGCAGCACATAGTCTACCAGATGGCGCGGCAGGAGCAACAGATAAAAGGAAAGGTTGATGCTGCCCCGCGCCGAACAACTCCCCCACCGTCCGCAACTCGAATTGATCTTCACACTGCTGTACGTCAGCCCGTTCCGTGCGGCAAGCTGCTGCAAACGCGGCGGAAGCACCACTTTCGCATTCCTTCGCAACGCTTCGTCTATCACCTTGCGCAACCATGCCTGCAAAGCCTCGTCGGCAAAGTCGGCATCCGGCGGACAGACAATCTGCATCTCGCCCACGCCGGAGCGGGACAGGAAACGTTCCTGCCTACCGGCCACCAACGTCAGCCGGAAGTAATCGGCATCAATCCGGAAATTCAGGTCGATCAGCGGACGCGCCAGTTTCTGCCGGGCTGCCAGCAGACGGGGACGCAACTGCTCGATGGCGCGTTTCACCTCGGCAAGCGGTGTACCGGGAGGCACCGTCACGTGTATGCCATCGGGCTTCGTGCGGAACGTCAGCCGCCGTGCACGGGCATCGGCACGCACCAGCAGCGCCCCCAGCTGTTCGTCGTCTATCACATAAGGGTTCGTCATATCAGCGTTTTTAATCAGGCAAAAGAACAAAGATTCCCCGAAACCACCAACAAAACCTCCATCAAACTCTGTCGCCCGCCCCGCAAACATCCCGTCTCCACCGGACAATCCACCCACAAGAAAGTACGCAAAAGCGGACAACTGTCCGTTTCCGAACAGAAGATGATTCTTGATATTTGTTGCAAATCAGCCGATTAGACTTTTGGCACAGGAATTGCCCTACACATACCGACGAAACTTTTTTGAAAAAAACATCGCCAACCGTGCAACTTTTCAACAGGGCTCTACGTCTAACAGATAAACGAAACACTTAAAAACAAAAGATATGAAACGAATAACATCTATCCTTCTGGTCTTCATAATGGCCATCAGCACACAAGCCTGTTCTTTCTCCGGAAACTACGGTTTCGGAAATGGCAAACGCGTCAAAGGTAGCAACAACTATGTGACCAAAGAAATCCGTACCGGCAATTTCAAGAAGATAAGCGTCAGCGGAAGTTCCGACGTGACTTATACCCAGAAGTCCGGCAAACCGAAAGTAGAAGTCTATACCTCGGACAACATCGTCGAACTGCTTGACATCCACGTTAAGGACAACACCCTGCACATCGGCTTCAAGAAGGGCTACAACGTATCTTATAACAAGCTCGAAGTGCGTGTCACCTCGCCCGACCTGAACAAGATCAGCGTAGCCGGTTCGGCCGACATTAACCTGGTCAACGGAATAAAGACCGACGACTTCGGAATAAGCGTGGCAGGTTCGGCCGACATCAAGAGTCCCCACACCATCGCCTGCGAAAACATCTGCAGCATTACCATAGCCGGATCGGGCGACATCGATGCCAACGCCCTGCGTTGCAACCGGCTTGAGGTTTCGGTAGCCGGATCGGGCGACATGACCATAAAAGATGCCCAAGCCACCAGTGCCAATGCCTCGGTAGCAGGATCGGGTACCGTCACCATCGCAGGAAGCGTGGACAATGCCGAATACAGCGTGGCTGGTTCGGGCGACCTGAATGTTTCCAATCTTCGTGCCCGCAGCGTGTCGGCACAGGTCAGCGGCTCGGGCGACATCCGCTGCCATGCCACCGAATACCTGAAAGCACGCACTGCCGGCAGCGGAGGCATCGGCTATAAAGGCAATCCGCAACTGGACCTTGAAAAGAAAGGCATATATAAACTCTAACAGCAAATATAAATTCTCTCTTTCCGAAGGGTGCGCACCAGCTGCCGCCACAGACTGAACAAACCTGCACAGAAACATCTCAGACACAATGCGGAGAATCCGACCGGAAACTCCGCGACAATACAGGCAATCTGTGGCAAATACCCGAATAAGAGCACCCTTCCCAATACAGGCAAAAAGGCTTCCGCGAGGAAGCCTTTGCCGTTTCTGCCCGTCCGGAAAAAATAAAAGGGACGCTGCATCACGCGGCGTCCCATTTATCTTAGTTAGTTTCTATAAGAATTTTGAGAGAATTGAAACTTCACAGCTTCTAAATTTCCGTTTTTAATAAAGCACACTAACTATTTATATATATAAAGC
>CDZF01014328.1_pt1 | contig 37341 bp, 30 predicted proteins | sample 557591 | NCBI WGS metagenome assembly CDZF01 (sample SAMEA3182093, study PRJEB8094) | gut metagenome | biome: human; feature: gut; material: Stool; isolation source: human stools | place: Canada | collected 2012-02-04
AAAGGATATTGACTCGCTACTGCCTTGCAACTTCCGAAAGTAGCAGGGTAATACCCGCTACTACCCAATAATAGCAGCGACTACCTTGATAATCCTTGGTAATCGCTGCCAATCTTATCTAATTGTACTTTGTCGGAGGCTTACGTTTCCGGGATATAATATTCCAGCCGTTTCCGCCTCTCGGGCATTGCAGTGCAAATTACACTGTATAATACCGAAAAATCAATATCGTATTTAAAAAAAGTGCTTTATAATGGGAGGTATGTCCTGACAAAATTTTTCCGCCGAATAAAAAAGCGAACGGGCCTGCCTTATAAGGTCCGTTCGCTTCTGCTCTATCTTTGTCTATTCCCACTCGATCGTTGCGGGCGGTTTCGAGCTGATATCATAAACTACGCGGTTGATTCCCTTTACCTTGTTGATTATGTCGTTCGACATCTTTGCAAGAAATTCGTAAGGCAAGTGAACCCAGTCGGCAGTCATGCCGTCGGTCGAAGTCACGGCCCGCAGAGCCACGCAGTTTTCGTAGGTCCGCTCGTCTCCCATGACGCCTACGGATTGGACCGGCAACAGAACGACTCCCGCCTGCCAGACCTTATCGTAAAGCCCGAATTCCCGTAAGCCGTCGATGAATATCTTGTCCGCCTCCTGCAGGATACGAACTTTTTCGGCCGTCACCTCGCCCAATATGCGGATTCCGAGCCCCGGACCAGGGAAGGGGTGGCGCCCCAGAATCATGTCCGGAATCTGGAGCTGGCGACCGACCCGGCGCACCTCGTCCTTGAAGAGCAGGCGCAGGGGTTCCACGATCTTCAAATTCATCTTCTCCGGAAGGCCTCCCACATTATGGTGCGACTTGATCGTTGCCGACGGACCATTCACCGACATGGATTCGATCACGTCGGGATAGATCGTTCCCTGAGCCAACCACTTCACATCTTTCAGTTTCTGTGCCTCTTCGTCGAACACTTCGATGAAATCCCGTCCGATGATCTTGCGTTTCTTCTCGGGATCGGTCACTCCTTTCAGATCGGCGAGGAACTTATCCCCGGCCCGCACGCCGATCACATTCAGCCCCATATTCTTATAGGATTCGAGCACCGTTTCGAACTCATCTTTCCGCAGCAGGCCCATATCCACGAAAATACATATCAGATTCCGTCCGATAGCCTTGTGCAGCAAAACGGCCGCGACTGAAGAATCCACTCCGCCGGAAAGCCCCAGCACGACCTTATCGTCGGCCACCTTGGCTCTCAACTCGCTGACGGTAGTTTCGATAAACGAATCGGGAGTCCAGTCCTGCCGGCACCCGCAGATATCCACCACAAAATTCCTCAGCAGTTGTTTCCCCTCCGTAGAGTGGTACACCTCCGGATGAAACTGGATACCCCAGCTCTGTTCCCCTCCGATATGATAGGCCGCCACCGGCACGTCATCCGTGCTGGCGATGATCCGGTAAGCCGACGGAATTTTCCCGATCGTGTCTCCGTGCGACATCCAAACCTGTGTTTTAACAGACAGGTCTTTCATCAGAGGATCGGAAGCGTCTTTCACCGAAAGCATGGCACGGCCGTATTCCCGTGTGGCCGAAGGCATCACCTCTCCGCCGAAATAGTGCGAAAGGTACTGCGCTCCGTAACAGACGCCCAACAGAGGCAGTTTCCCTTTAATAGCAGACAGGTCGACCCGGGGAGCCTTTTCGTCCCGCACGGAGAAGGGACTTCCCGAAAGAATCACCCCCCGGACCGAATCGTCCAGTTCGGGAATTTTATTGTACGGATGTATCTCACAATAGACATTCAGTTCCCGCACCCGCCGGGCGATCAACTGGGTGTACTGCGACCCGAAATCGAGTATCAGAATCTTTTTCTGCATAAAATTATCTTTGGGTTCGTATTTTCAAGCTCTTATGACGGCACCTGCCTGGCGTTCGAACTGGTTGACAAAGTTGTTCATGACCTTGTCTATCACCGCATCCGTCAGCGTTTTGGTCTTGTCTTCCAGAATGAAACTCAACGCATAGGATTTCTTACCTTCCGGAAGTTTGTCGCCTTCGTATACGTCGAACAGGGACACGCTCTTGAGCAGTTTCTTCTCCGTTGCGAACGCGATCGAGCGTAAACGGGCGAAGGTCATATCCTTGTCCACCAACAGAGCCAGGTCCCGTTTCACTTCCGGAAATTTCGAAAGCTCTTCTGCCGTCACCTTGTGACGTTTAACGGCCTGCAACAACACGTCGAAATTCATCTCCAGATAGTATACTTCGTTCTTCAGATCGAAACTGCCGCGCAGTTTGCGGGACACCGTCCCCATTCGCATCAGCTCTTTTCCGTTAATCGCAAAGGCCATCGCCTCCCCGAAAAGGTCCGATTCGGATGGGTCCGACTTCAAAGCATAGATGTCGATTCCGAAACGGCGCAACAACTTTTCAGCTACGGCCCGCAACTGGAAAAACCCGACCTGCTCCGGCTTACGGTTCCACGACGGAGCTCCGGCCGTCCCGGTCATGGCGACGGCCAGGCGGTAGCTCTCGCTATAAGGAGCCAATCCGCCCTCTTCTGCCCTGGAAGGGTCGTAACAGTAACAGTTGCCGAATTCATACAACTTCAGATCGCCGTTTTTCCGGTTCACATTTAATTGTACGGTTTCCAACATGCCGAACAACAGCGTCTGGCGCATGACGTTCAGGTCGGTACTCAGCGGATTGAGTATCTTCACGCAATTTTCGGCCTTGCAGGTCTCCGACTGTTCGTAGTAAGCGCCTTTCGTAAGCGAATTGCACATGATTTCGGCAAAACCGTTGGAAGTCAGAAAATCCGCCACACTGTTCACCAGTCGGTCCTTATCCGGCTTCGGGGCATAGGACAGCGTCGAATTGACATGCAGGGGAATTTCCACGTTATTGTAGCCGTATATGCGGAGAATATCTTCCACCAGGTCCGCCTCACGCTGTACATCGACCCGGTAGGGGGGGACGGCTACCGAAAGCACGCCGTCCACCTCTTTCTCGATCGTCACATCCAACGCCAGGATAATAGCCCGAACCGTCTCCTGCGGAATCTCCTTCCCGATCAATGCATTGATCCGTTCATAAGAGATGTCGAAACGAAACGGACCTATCTTTTCCGGATAAATGTCCACGATATCCGAAGATATCCGGCCTCCGGCCAGCTCCCGCATCAGCAGGGCCGCCCGCTTCAAGGCATAGATCGTATTGTCGGGGTCGATTCCCCGCTCGAAACGGAACGAAGAGTCGGTGTTCAACCCGTGTCGCCGGGCGGTTTTCCGGACCCAGACGGGGTTGAAGTAAGCACTCTCGATAAAGACATTGCATGTCGTGTCGCTCACACCCGAATCGAGCCCACCGAAGACTCCGGCCATGCACATCGGCCGGGTTGCACTGCAAATCATCAGGTCCTGGGAGGAAAGTTTGCGTTCCTCCTCGTCCAGTGTCACGAAAGGCGTGCCCTCCTCACAGGTTCTCACCACCACTTCTTTTCCCTCGATCTTATCCAGATCGAAAGCGTGCAGGGGTTGTCCCATCTCATGCAGGATGAAATTGGTTATATCCACTACGTTGTTTCTGGGATGGATACCGATGGCCCTCAGCCGCGTCTGCAGCCACTCGGGCGAAGGGGCGATCTTCACACCCGTCACAGTGATTCCTGCATATCGGGGAGCCGCTTCCGGATTCCGGACGGTCACTTGAACCGGATTTTCATGGCTGTCGACGGAAAACGTCTCCACCGAAGGCTTCTTCAAATCGCTCCGCCGGCCGTTCACCCGCAGATAGGCTGCCAGATCACGGGCCACCCCGTAATGCGAGGCTGCATCCACCCGGTTGGGAGTCAGACCGATTTCGAACAAGTAGTCATCCTCCAGCTTCAGATAATCACGGGCCGGAGTACCCGCCACGGCGGAATCCTCCAGGACCATGATGCCCGAATGGTCTTCCCCTATGCCGAGTTCATCCGCCGCACAAATCATACCGAGCGATTCGACGCCTCGTATCTTGCTTCGTTTTATCTTGAACCCTTCCTCCTGGCCATTCGGATAGAGCGTTGTTCCGACCGTGGCGACCAGCACTTTCTGCCCGGCGGCCACATTTGGAGCCCCACAAACGATCGGCAAAGACTCTCCGCCACCGACCGAGACACTCGTGATGTGGAGATGGTCCGAATCGGGGTGCATTTCGCAGGTCAGCACTTCGCCGACCACGACGCCTTCGAGGCCGCCCCGCACCGACTCTATTTTCTCGAGCCCCTCCACCTCCAGACCGATCGAGGTCAGGATCGCCGACATCTCCTCCGCCGAGAGATCCGTTTCAATATAATCCTTGAGCCAATTATAGGAAATCTTCATCGTTCGTAAAAGTTTAAAAACCTGCGAAAGATACGAAAAAGTTCCCAGCTTCAAAAACAATAAAGCGGGAATAATCGACTTCGGAGGCCTTAACGGGACCCGACATAGAGAAAGACCATACCCAGGAGCACGAGCGCCAGATCGACCGCCTTCCCGGCCAGATTCTTTTCCCTGAAAAAGAGCGCTCCGCCGGCAAACGAGACGATCACGCTCGAGCGCCGGATCATGGAGACGACCGAAATCATCGAATCGTCGTAACTGAGCGCCCAGAAATAGAGAAAATCAGCCGCGGAAAGAAACACCGACACTCCCAGAATGCTCCACCTCCATCTCAGAGGAACTCCTTCTCTACGGCGAGGCCACCACAGGATGAAAAGCACGGCCGCCATAATAAAGAACTGATAGAGGGCAAACCACGACTGTACCAACATCGGAGCCAGTCGCGCCATCAGAAACTTGTCGTACAGTCCGCTGAGCGCTCCCGTAAGCGTGGACAGAAAGACGAACAGAATCCATCGGTTATGCCGGAAATCAATGCCTTCCTTTTTCCCCGATCGACTCAGCAGGAAGAAGGAAAACACGGCCAGCAACACGCCGATCCATTGCCAGAGATTGAGCCTCTCGCCGAAAAACATCATGGCCCCAATCAGCACCATGACCGGACGAGTGGCATTGATCGGCCCCACGATCGTAACGGGAAGGTGTTTGATTCCATAATATCCGAATAGCCAGGAGGTCAGCACCAGCACCGATTTGAACAAAATCAGTCCGTGCGCCTGCCAGTCACCGGAAGGAACGTAAAAGAGAGTGCCCCCGATCCATCCGCAACCGGAGATGGAGCCAGCTATAAGCGGCAGAAAAATCAACGAAGAAAACAGCGTATTGAGAAACAGTACGGGAACGACCGCATTCTCCTGCAACGCTCCTTTCTTGAACAGGTCGTAACATCCCAGCAGGAATGCCGAACCGAAAGCCAACAGCAACCACATAAATCACCCGCGTCCGGGGCGAGGATGGTCGTCCGCCGCCGAACGCGGGCAAAGGTAAGGAAAAATCCGATTACAACGAATCGCTGTAAACGGCTTCCGGCAGATCGTGCAGGTTGTACCGCGAAGCCATGGCGCTGCCGTAGGCTCCGGCCGACTTGATCGAAACAAGATCGCCGCGCCTCAGTTCGGGCATCCGGACATCCCGGGCGAAGATATCCGACGATTCGCACACCGTTCCGGCAATGGTGTATAATGTCTCTCCTGCCCCCGGAGTCAGATTTTCTATCGCATGATGAGCCTGGTAAAGGGCCGGGCGGATCAACTCGGTCATGCTGGCATCGACAATGGCCACATTTTTCCCTCCCGCCGTCACCTTGTTATACAGCACTCTGGAGATCAGTTCCCCGCATTGCCCCACCAGCGAACGGCCCAGTTCGAAGTGGACTTCCACCGAAGAATCTATTTTCAGATATTCATTGAAAATGGAAAAATAGGTGGCGAAATCGGGAACCGGTTCGCTTTCCGGCTGATCGTAATTGATTCCCAGACCGCCCCCCAGGTTGACGTGTTTCAGCCGGAAACCGTGATCCGTGAACCACTGCCACAGCGTATTGACCCGCAGACAGAGATATTCGAACACACGCAGTTCCCTGATCTGTGATCCGATATGGAAATGAAGACCTACGATCTCTATATTTTTCAGCTCCGGCAACCGGGCGGCCACTTCCTCGATCTCCTTGTAGGAAATGCCGAACTTGCTGTCCGCCTGACCGGTGGAGATATAGCAGTGAGTCATCGGATCGACGTCCGGATTGATCCGCAACGCCACCCTGGCCACCTTTCCCAAACCAGCAGCCAGCTTGTTGATGATCTCCAATTCATGCCGGGATTCACAGTTGAATGCGAAAATTCCCTGTTCCAAGCTGTACACGATCTCCTTGTCGCTCTTTCCGACACCGGCATACACGACTCCCGAAGCAGGACACCCCGCTTCGATCGCATACCGGACTTCGTTGCCGCTGACGCAATCGACTCCCAAGCCGGCTTGCAACGCTTCGCGAAGAATGCGGGGATCGAAATTGGCTTTCAGTGCATAATGTATTTTGTAACCGTACCGGGACGACTCTCCAACTGCCCGCCGCAAGGTTTCACGGAGCAGGTCAATGTCGTACAGGTAAAAAGGAGTGGGATAGACAGCCAGTCTGTCGGCGATCTTACGGCTTAACATCGGATAAACAGTTTATCATTAATGCTTTGCAATATCTCTTTTTTATAGTGGGTCTCCACCAGCATGGCGATGCTCCGATGGCTGGCACCGTAAGAAATCATTTTTATCGGCACACCCGCCACGCTTTCCATGATCCGGGCAGCCAATCCCGTCTGGGTATGGTCCATGTGGCCCACGATGCAGACGATCGTATTGTTCCGCTCGATCTCGATCGTTCCCAGCGCATTGAGTTCCCGGACGATCGCATCCAAATGACAATCACTGTCGATAGTCAGGGATACAGCCACTTCCGAAGTGGTAATCATGTCGATCGGGGTCTTATGCTCCTCGAAAATTTCAAATACCTTCCTCAGAAAACCGTACGCCATCAGCATCCGAGTCGAATAGATGCGGATCACCGTGATGCCGTCCTTGGCCGCAACGGCATGGAAATCACGCTGCGTATCCTCTTCATGGGAAATGGTCGTGCCCGGAGCATCCGGGTCCATCGTATTTTTGAGCAGCACGGGAATATCTTGATCCTTACAAGGCTGAATGGTCGCCGGATGCAGGATTTTTGCCCCGAAATAAGCCAACTCGGCCGCTTCGTCGAAACTCATCCGTCGAATGGGATAGGTGTTTTCCACGAACCTCGGATCGTTGTTGTGCATTCCGTCGATATCGGTCCATATCTGCACCTCTCCGGCACCGATGGCCGCACCCATCAGGGCCGCGCTATAATCGCTTCCCCCTCGGCCCAGATTGTCGATTTCGCCGGAGGCATTGCTGCAGATAAATCCCTGGGTTATATAATAGGTATCCGCATCCCCGGCGGTCAGGACTGACAGTTTTTCTTTCAACAGACCTGTATCCACTTTCGATTCTCCGTCGGTGTGCATAAATCCGGGAGCATGAAGCAGCTCGGCCTTCATCCCCAGTTCCTGCAAATAATAGGTGAATATGGCAGAAGTCAGCAATTCGCCCCGGGCTATGATGATACGTTCGGAAACAGACCCTCGGAAATCGGATACCTCCCGACGAATCGTCTTCAGCGCTTCGTTCATCCGGTCCAATGCGGTTTCCTTGTGGCTGCGCAACAGGTTTTCGATGCAGGTCGTGTATTTTTCGGACAGCATTGCCAGCTCCTCTTCGATCGGGTCCAAAGGCCCCTTCTTTCCGGCCAGTTTCACGATCCGGACCAGCGCGTCCGTCGTTCCGGACATGGCCGACAACACCGTGATTTTCGCCCCCTCCTGTTTTACGATCAGGGCCACTTTCCGCATATTCTCTGCCGATCCCACGGAAGTGCCTCCGAACTTCAAAACCTTAATCATACAAAATGGAACAATAAGTTAAAAATATTTTAATTTTGTTTGCTTTTCGCAAAAGTACATTAAAATGTTTGTTTTTCTTTAAAAAAAGTATTTTTTTTGCAACATCCTTAAAAGGGGTAAAAATTCGCACATAAGTAACAATCCGAAGCATAATTTTAACCCGAAACGATAATCCGTAACCTTAACCGCTCCTTATGTTAACCATTCCCAACGCAGTAGAAGAAGTCATCAAAAAGAAGCCCTTTCTGGAGGGGGCTTTGGTGGAAGGGCTCGTTAATCTTTCGGCGCTGGCCCGCCAACTCAAACCCGAAATCGAAAAGAAAGTCGGGAAAGAGGTCAACGACAGTGCCGTCATTATGGCTCTGAACCGGTTGGTCCCGCGGCTCGAATTGATGTCTGCCATGAAATTCAAGAAAGTGGTCGAAAATATCGGCGACATTATCGTACGCTCCAATCTGGCGGATTACGCATTCGTCAATTCGCCCACGCTCTACGAGCGGCAGGCTGCTCTGCTCGATCGGGTGCGTAGCATGAAAGACGTTTTCTGCACCTTTTCGCAGGGAATCTATGAAACGACGCTCGTGGTGAGCAACACGATCGTGCCGCTGGTCGATGAAATCTTTGCGAGCGAACACAATATCGCCCAGACCCACAACCTTTCGTCCATCACGGTCAAACTGCCTGCGGAAAATACGGTTTGCCCCGGTGTGTATTACTATATATTTAAAGAGTTGGCGTGGGACAACATCAATATCTCGGAAGTGATCAGCACGACCAACGAATTTACGGTAGTGGTAAGCGACGAGGACATTCATCGTGCCTTTACCATTCTGATGGAGGCTAAACGACAGGCCAGCTTCTAAAGAGTTCCAGTCATCTCCCGTTTTCCGAACGGAAAACGGGAGAGAGGAAGCCTGTTTGTCATGATCGGGAAGAGGCACTCTCTTTTCAGGAACCGCAAATTTGTTTAACTTTGCGCCGATTAAGCCACTCACATGAAAAATATACGTAATTTCTGCATCATAGCCCACATCGACCACGGCAAAAGCACACTTGCCGACCGCCTGCTGGAAACGACGAAAACCCTTTCCGAACGGGAACTCCAGGCGCAAGTGCTCGACAACATGGATCTGGAACGGGAAAAGGGTATCACGATCAAGAGCCACGCCATCCAGATGGAATACGTGCGCGGAGGGGAAAAGTACATTCTCAATCTGATTGACACTCCCGGACACGTGGACTTCTCGTACGAGGTATCGCGTGCCATCGCTTCCTGCGAAGGGGCGCTGTTGGTAGTGGATGCCACACAGGGCATTCAGGCCCAGACCATTTCGAACCTCTACCTGGCTCTGGGGCACGATCTGGAGATCATTCCCGTGCTCAACAAGATCGACATGGAGGCTGCTATGGTGGAAGAAGTCAAGGATCAGATCGTGGACCTGCTGGGCTGCAAACGGGAAGAGATTCTCGCTGCATCGGGTAAGACGGGGGAGGGAGTCGATACGATTCTCGAAGCGATCGTGGACCGTATTCCCGCCCCGAAAGGCGATGACCGGGCCCCGTTGCAGGCGCTGATCTTCGATTCGGTATTCAACTCTTTCCGGGGAATCATCGCCTACTTCCGCGTATTCAACGGAACGATCCGGAAAGGCGACAAGGTGAAGTTCTTCAATACCGGCAGCGAATATACAGCCGACGAGATCGGCGTACTGAAACTGAAAATGAGTCCGCGCGACGAAATCCGCGCCGGCGACGTAGGGTATATCATTTCCGGCATCAAAACCTCCACCGACGTGAAAGTGGGGGATACCGTGACGCATATCGACCGCCCGTGCAGCGAAGCCATCGCAGGATTCGAAGACGTGAAGCCGATGGTTTTCGCAGGGCTCTATCCCGTAGATTCCGACCAGTACGAAGACCTGCGGGCCTCGCTGGAAAAACTGCAGCTGAACGATGCTTCACTGACGTTCGATCCCGAAAGTTCGCTGGCCCTTGGCTTCGGCTTCCGGTGCGGTTTCCTCGGTCTGCTTCACATGGAAATCATTCAGGAGAGGCTTTACAGAGAGTTCAACATGGATGTCATCACGACCGTCCCGAACGTCTCCTACAAAGTGCATACGACCAAAGGCGAAGTGGTCGACGTGCACAACCCGTCGGGACTTCCCGAGCCCACGTTAATCAGCCACATAGACGAGCCCTATATCCTGGCCCAGATCATTACCAAAACCGAATATCTGGGCAATGTAATGAAACTCTGCATCGACAAACGGGGGATTCTCAAAAACCAGGTATTCATCACGCAGGATCGGGTAGAGGTCAATTTCGACATGCCTCTGTCCGAGATCGTCTTCGACTTTTACGACAAGCTGAAAAGCATTTCGCGCGGCTATGCCTCCTTCGATTACCACATGACGGACTATAAGCCGAGCAAGCTGGCCAAGCTGGACATTCTGCTCAACGGAGAGCAGGTGGATGCCCTCTCTTCGCTCATATACAGCGACCATGCCTATGATTTCGGGCGTAAAATGTGCGAAAAACTCAAGGAACTGATCCCCCGTCAGCAGTTCGACATTGCGATCCAGGCAGCCATCGGTGCCAAGATCATTGCCAGGGAAACCGTCAAGGCCGTGCGCAAGGACGTGACGGCAAAATGTTACGGAGGCGACATATCGCGAAAACGGAAGTTACTCGAAAAGCAGAAAAAAGGAAAGAAACGCATGCGCCAGGTAGGCAATGTGGAAGTTCCGCAGGAGGCGTTCCTCGCCGTTCTGAAAATGGACTGACCACGTACGGCCGGATATTTGAGCGGTGTTCTCATAAAAACGACATACCATGCAATACGAAGCGACCCAGAACCGCTACGACGGAATGGAATACCGCCGTTGCGGCCGCAGCGGAATCAAATTGCCGGCCATATCGCTCGGCCTGTGGCAGAACTTCGGCGACGGCGACGATTTTGCCCGCAACGAAGATATCGTCCTTTCGGCTTTCGACCGGGGGATCACCTATTTCGACCTGGCCAACAACTACGGACCTCCCCCCGGAAGTGCGGAAGCCAATTTCGGCCGTATTTTCTCCCGGAACCTGAAGCCCTATCGCGACGAGGTCATCGTTGCCACGAAAGCGGGTTATACCATGTGGGAAGGCCCTTACGGAGACTGGGGTTCCCGCAAATATCTGGTGGCGAGTTGCGATCAAAGCCTTCGCCGCATGGGGCTCAATTACGTGGACATTTTCTACTCGCACCGCTACGATCCGCACACGCCGCTGGAGGAGACGATGCAGGCCCTCGACTACATCGTCCGGTCGGGACGCGCTCTGTACGCGGCTCTTTCGAACTACCCGGTCGAACAGTTCGTGCGGGCCGCAGGTATCCTCCGCGACCTGGGAACGCCCTGCCTGACCCACCAGATCCGCTATTCGATGTTGGTCCGAGAGACGGGGGATTCGCTTTTCGGAGCCCAGCGGGACGAAGGGGTGGGGTGCGTCTCGTTCTCTCCGCTGGCGCAGGGGCTTCTGACCGGAAAATATCTCGACGGCATTCCCGCCGGTTCCCGCGCTTCGCGCCATGGTTCACTCAGCGAAGAGTTCATCTCCGAAAACATCGGAAAAGTCCGATCCCTGAACGACATGGCCCTGCACCGGGGACAGACGCTGGCCCAAATGGCGATCGCATGGCAACTGACCGACAATCGTGTGACCAGCGTACTGGTCGGTGTCAGTTCGAAAGAGCAGCTCTCGGACAATCTGGCCGCCCTCAGCAACCGAACGTTCAGCAACGATGAACTAGGCCGCATCGACGAGATACTCGCCCGATAACGATAAAAAAAAGGGGGGTGATGAATCGCCCCCTTTTCCACATGCCGTTTCCCGTTCTGATGCATGCCGGAATAACCGACAACCGTCCGACGCTCAATATTTTTCACCGCTCGGTTCGCCGCCCAGCCCGTCTCTGAATTTGACGGAAGCATGCGTACCGTCGCAATACGGTTTATTGGAAGAGGCTCCGCATCGGCAAAGAGCGACCCGGTTGCGGATTTCGTAAACATATCCGTCAGGGCGCTCGATACGAATGCCTCCCCGCACCCAAAGCGCTGCACTGCAACGGATGGCCGGATCTTCGATCAGCCCCAGACTCGGTTCGTAACGAGGCTCGAAAGGTTGTTGCGTCTGATTGTCCCATGCACTGAGACGAGCTCCCGGACAATGGTTCGCTTCCCAAACGGTAGCTTCCCGGGCCGCGGGATCATCCGATTCTCCGACCAGATTCCACACCCTGCCTTTCGCATCGCAAAAGCGGGCGAATGCACAATAGCTTTCATTGTCGGAAAGGGAAAGTGCAGGACCTTCGAACACCTCGGCATCCTCCAGCAGGGGATGTTCCGAAGCGGTCAGTTCCGGATTCCATTCGGCATGCAGATGCTCCCCGTCGCAATAGGGTTTATCCTTCGAATGTCCGCAACGGCACAATGCCGTAGGTTCTTCCTTCATGGGAAAATTTCGACCGGGCTGAAAATTCCAGCTGGCACCATCCCCGTCCGGTACAATGAACTGCTGACTCAGTGGCGGCCGACCGAAAACGAGATAGGGTCCCTGGGCATCGACTCTGATACGGAATTTTCTGTCTGCAGGCACGGAGCCCTGTTCGATCTGTTCTTTACTCATGGCTGTCGGATTTAGATACAAGATACGACCCGGTCACCGGCAAGAATTATACCCAATATATGAAAACGCCTTGCGTTTTCCCATCCGTTTGCTATCTTTGTCACAACCCAAAACTAACACTATGAAAAAACTCCTGTTACTGACCGCCGTTTCGGCATTTCTGTACAGCGGGCTCTCCGCTGCGAACAATCTTCCGGCCCGTACACCAGCCAATGTAAAAAAGTACATCAAAATCTGTCGGGAATCCATACATCGCGACATGACGGGCATGTTCCGCGAAGCGGGCGACAACCTGCCGTACCCGTTCATGGCTCCCGGCAGCCAACAGTACAAGGATGCCTTATGGGACTGGGATTCCTGGATGAGCAATATCGTCGTACGCCAGATTCTGCTGGAAAAAGGATCGGAACAGGAGAGTAAGGATGCGATCAAATACGAGCAGGGCTGTATCCTCAATTTCCTGAGTTTCGGCAGTCAGGACGGCTGGCTTCCCATCTCCATCTACAAGGGACGCCCCGTTGTGAAACCGAAAGACCCCACGACGACCAACATGCACAAGCCATGCCTGGCCCAGCATGCCGCTTTCATCGTGAAAAACACGGACGGCAATGTGGAATGGCTCCGGGACAAGTTTTACCACATGCAGACTTTTGTCAACAGTTACTGGAATTTTCACCGGAACCGCGAGGCAAACCTTTATTTCTGGCAGTCGGACAACAGCATCGGTGTCGATAACGATCCCTCGACCTTCTACCGCCCCAAGCGCAGTTCGGGTTCGATCCTGCTCAATACGTTCATGTACAAGGAGCTGCTAGCCATGACCTATCTGGCTGAACAGCTGAATCTGGGCGAAATCGCCGACATTTACCGGCAGCGGGCCGAAGAGTTGAAAAATTCGATCCAAAAATATTGCTGGGACGAATGGACCGGATTTTTTTACAGTGTGGACTTCAATCTGTTGCCGCCCGATCGCGGTGCCGAAGGAATCAGCTCTCACCGGGGCGGACCACGCACGTATCCTTGTCTGATTCAGCGGTTCGGCGTGTGGTCGGGATTCCTCCCCATGTGGGCGGGCATCGCTACCAAAGAACAAGCGGAACGTATGGTGAACGAACACTTTAAAAATGAAAAGACCTTCAACTCCCCCGCGGGTATCCGCTCGCTCTCGAAACTCGAACAGATGTATAATCCGATGGCTTCGGGCAATCCCTCGTCGTGGCTGGGCCCGATCTGGCTCAACGTACAGTATTTCGTATGGCGGGGACTGGTCAACTACGGCTATACGGAAGAGGCGCGCGAACTGGCTGAGAAAGCGATTATTCTGTGCGGATGGGATTTCGAACGATTCGGGGCCCTGCACGAATATTACCTTCCCAGTAACGGAGAGCCTGTTCTGAACAAAGGTTTCCAGAACTGGAATTTTCTCGTGCTCAACATGGCCGCATGGCTGGAAGGCAAGCCCTACGTCGTCGACTTCTAACCATTCAATCTAAAAATACGGAAAGGTTACGCCGATTGAAGGCATCTTTTCCCTCGGGGGTATAAAGATGTTCGATTCGATCGGCGTAACGTTTTTCCACTTTCCCGCGAATCACCTTCATCGTACTGTTAACCAATCCGTTCTGCTCTGTAAAAGGTTCATCGAGCACGGCGAAGGCCGCCGGCAGCCATCGTTCCGGGAATTGTCCTGCATAGATCCCCCCCGCCTTGTAGGCCGCCAATTCGTCCCGCAGGATTTCGACGGCACGCCGGGCTGTCTCTTCGGCCGGTAGTTCCTGCGGAATGCGGCGGCGCAGGGCCTCCCGATTGGGAACAAGGAGTGCCACGGTATAGGGATTCTGGTTATTGTGCAACATGATCTGCTCGATGTAGGGCGACTGTCCGCTCATCGCCTCTTCCATTCCCTCCGGGCTGTACTTTTCCCCATCGCCTGCAATCAACAGGCTTTTAAAACGGCCCAGCACGTACAGGAATCCGTCTTCGGACATATATCCCATATCGCCCGTATAGAGCCAGCCGTCTTTCACCGTTTCGGCCGTCGCTTCCGGGTTTTTCCAATATCCGGCCATGACGTTCTCTCCGCGTACGACGATCTCACCTCTGACACCCGCCGGCAGATCGTTTCCATTTTCGTCCGTAATCCGGATATCGAGCGGTTGAACGAGCGTTCCTGAAGAACCGAACTTATGTTTGGCGGGAGCGTTCGTCGAAATGATCGGCGTGGCTTCCGAAAGACCGTACCCCTGGTACATCGGAATCCCGATCGCATAGAAAAACCGCTGCATGTCCGTATCCAGCAGGGCCCCTCCGCCGATGATGAATTGCAGCTGACCGCCGAACGCCTCCCGCACTTTCCGGAACAGCATGCGGTCGAACAACGCGACAGCCGGACGAAGCATGGCAACCGCCCCCGTTCCCCGGGAGTATCCGTCCTTATTATACAGGTATGACGTACGCAACGCTATCCCGAACAATCGCTGCGTCAATTTTCCCTTGGTCCGGACCGACGTTTCGATGCCTTTCCGGAAATTCCGGGCCAATGCCGGAACCGAAAGCAGAAAATGGGGTTTCACTTCCCGGATGTTCTGCGGGATGTTTTTCAGAGTCTCCATCGGTGTACGGCCCACTTGTACGGTAGCCACCGAGGCCCCGCAGGCGATCATGATATAAAATCCCACCACATGGGCGAAACAGTGGTCCAAAGGAAGAATGATCAACGTGCGGAACCAGGACGGGATCGAGATGCGGGTAAGCGCCTGTTCCACATTGGCGGTATAGTTGCGATGCGTCAGTACGACGCCTTTCGGATCGGATGTGGTCCCCGAAGTATAGGTAATCGTCGCATAATCGTCATTTCCGATCGCTTTCCCGATTGCCAGAAAACTTTCCCGGTTCTTTTCCAGATACCTCTTCCCGGCCGCCGTCAGGTCGGACAACAGCATCTCGCCTTCCTGCAAGCCTTCCTGTGGATCGAATACGAACACCTGCCGGAGCAACGGCAAACGGCTGCGGATAGCCCGGATTTTCGGCAACTGGACGGCCGAAACGAATACGGCCGAGACCTCCGCATGGGTTAACCGGAAAAGCAGATCGTTGCTTTCCTCCAGTTTGACCGAGAGCGGAACGCTGATCGCTCCGGCATAGAGCAGGGCCAGTTCGGACAATATCCAGTCGTTGCGGCCTTCGGAAAGAATCGACACTTTCTCCCGTGGCCGAATACCCGAAGCGACCAATCCCGCTCCCAGATTATAAACCACACCGCGGGCTTCACCGTAGGTCATGGGCAGGAACGTATCGCTCTCTTTCTTCTCCAGCAAAAATGTATTGGCAGCGTATTGCCTTACGGATTGTTCGAACAGGTCAATCAGGGTCTTTTTCATACAAACGGTTTCCTGTAACGGCGCAAAAATATCAAAATATCCGAAAAACAGGAAAAAAGCCCTTTCAGTTATTTCCGTTTTATTCCGGGATTCCGTACATTTAAGGACAAACTTTCGAACGCCATGAAAAAGACCGCGTTTCTCCCATTACTCTGCTTGGCCGCTTCCGCGGTTTGCGCTTCCGTTCCCGAGCCGACCGCCGATTCCCTGCGTACGCTCACGATCTCCGTAGTAAACAAGCGGGGCAAAACAGTAAAGAATACGGCCGCTTTCGGACTGCTGACCAGCGATTCGACCCGCCGAATGTTTCCGTTGCACGGCAGAACGGAACTGAAATGTACCGGTACGGACACGCTTTACCTGGTCTGCTCCGGTCTGTTCGGAGCCCTTCCGCTGGAGGGATTGGATTCGGCCCGTATCGTTCTCTCCGGCAAACAGCTTCGCACAGGTTCGGCCAAAGGCCGTACGATCAATATCGGCTATGAACAAATTCCGGAATACCTGAACGTTCTCCCCGCCAACCGGCTCGATCCGGACCAAGACCTTTCAGTCTCCGGATATACCGATTTGGCATCGTATCTCAAAGGCAGAATTGCCGGCGTGGACGTAGTGGGGGAGGACGGCAATTACGAAATCCGAATCCGCGGCACCAATTCATTCATGCTCAGCACGGGAGCCCTCATCGTGGTTGACGGTCAGGTTTTCGACAATTTCGATACGGTCAACCGGCTGGTCAACATTTCAGACATACGGACGGTCGAAGTCCTCAAAGACGGGGCCATTTACGGATCGCGGGGAGCCAACGGGGTCGTCATCATCACGACCAAAAGCAGTCGCCCGTAGGATAAACAAGGAACCGGGAACGGATATCCGTTCCCGGTTCCTTCATTCGGTGAAGAAGCCTCAATCAAACACCTGAAGATTCATCACGGTTCCCTGAATATTGAGTACGGGCGATGTACTGCATGCTCCGCTTTCCCGGTCGTATGAGAACAGGCCGACACCGTTGGCATCCGTGGTCAGGCCGAAAAGTATCCGGTTTCCGAGATGATTGATCGCACAACTGTAAGCGTTCGTACGGGGAAGACCGAGCACTTTCGCCGTCCGGTCATAGATATTCCCCTTGAATGAATAATTGGTTTTGTCGTTCACGAAATCGGGGGTCGTGGCGAATGCGGGACAATACCCGAAGAAATAGACCTCGCCGTTACCGAAATAGTGATAGGTCATCACATATTGCAATTTTCCGCCCTCCACACCTTCGAACGTGGCGGCCGAAAGGTCGAAACAATAATCCTCGTCGAAATCTGTCTCTCCGTTTTTGATGCGGAGCAAACCGCTGTGATGCGCGGGATCGAAACCGTACGAGCCCCAGCATGGAACATAAAGGTCGTTGTTCTCGTCGAGGAACATGCCTCCCACGCCGATAGCAGTAGCCGAAGTCAGGCGCTCGTCGGAAATCATTTTGATGGGTTCATCCGTACTCTCGTCAATCAGCAACACATAAGCTCCCTTCACGCCGGTAGGCATCTGCACGAACTGTCCGAGACCCACATAAAGGATTCCGTCACGCAGGAACATGCCGATGGGATTGGACGTATTGGCCCCGGAAGCCACCCACCGGGGGTCCGAAATGTCTATCTCTCCGGTTTTCTGCATGGTCGAAGGATTGAATATCACTATTTTATTGGAAACCATTGCCGTCGCATAGGCTTTGGTCTCACTCACCACCAAGGCATGCGCCGCACCGTATCCCACGTTATCCACCGTCAGCGATCCGGCTTCGGAGAGAGAACCGTCTTCGTTGCGCACGAACTTCCGGATATCCGCCCCGGAGGCTCCCTCTACGACGAATATCCAATCCTTGTATTTGACCAGATGGTTAGAGCTCTTGATTTCATATCCGTTGCGGAACGACGCCGTACCTACCGAAAGGTCCTGAATGGGAATGACATACCCGTTGTTTGCCGTGGGAGCCATATCGATCGCCGCCACCATCCGGGCCTTTCCGCTACCCGTTTCGCCGCCTTCGTCATCCTTGTCGCAGGAGACGAACACACTGCCTGCAACCAGGCAGGCTGTCATAAGTAGAAAATTCCTGTTCATCGAATTGTTTTTAATGATATGAATTGTTGATCGTAAATCCGTTTCGCATTACCAGTCCAGCGTGGTGAACCGTATTTTGGCAGAAACGGTCCGGCCGGCCAGAGGATAATTAAAGTTCGTCATCTCCGCCGTATTGAAAAGGTTATGACACTCCACACCCAAAATTATTTTCCGGTTCAATATACCGTATTCGAACCCGACCGTATGAATACAGGAGGAGGGAATCTTATAGTCCTGATGCCGGCTCAGTTCGTAACCGTAGTAATACCTGTCGGTATAACCGCCTTCGTAATAGATCCGGGTGTATTGCCCCCTGCCTCCGAACAGATTGTCTTTACGATAGTCTGCCATCCAGTTAAAAAACAGGATCGGAATATGCGGCAACTGCATTTTATAGGTCTGACTCGGAGTGTCGGTGCCGAACACATACCGGGAGTGGTCGAGCGACTTCTGCCACGTACCGTTCAGCGAAACGAACCAATGGCGGTCGATGTCCCATTTCACCTCAGCATCGACTCCGTACAGCAGAGCCCGTCCCAGATTCTGATATTTATAAAAATTGAACTGGGCGATCGTGTACATCATGTTCCTGACCGTCGTCACATAGGCATTGGTCTCGAACTGAAGCCTGGATTCCCCACTGTAAAAACGGTCGTATATGGCACCTACATTATAGTTATCGGCCACTTCCGGTTCGAGCAGCGGATTGGTCATCGTGGTCATACGGTCGCCCAGCACCTCCTCGTAACGGGGAAGACGGTAATTGTGTTCGAGGGCGGCCTTGAGAAACCAATGACGGGTAAGGTCGTATTTGAGCGCCAGACTGTATCCGAAATGAGTGCCTGAGCGGTTCGTTTCGACCGGCGTATCTCCCGATCCCGGATAGGTCAGATCGACCGTCTGTCCGTTCACACTGTAATAATAATGTCGGCCTGTCAGCACGGAGGTCAGTCTGTTTTTCAACCATCTGTTCTGAAATGAGAGCGAGGAGATCAGGCCAGTCACGTTTGCCCTCAGTCCGCTCACATCCTTATTCAAAAAGGCCCCGGCTTCCCGATCATTGGCCTCCTGGCTCACGAAGCGAAAATCGTTGTTGAAATTGACCGACATCTTTCCCGGCAGGAGCCGATACTTCAGATTCAGATTGTAACGGACATCGTGCGTATAATCGTCCGAAAGGTTCGGTATAGTACCCATTTCGCCCTTGGCGCTGTTGGCATAGCGATTCCCGTAAAAATCATACAGATATGAAGATGTATCGGCCAGACAGGAGTTGATGTGCAGATAGGCCGCATTGAATTTCATGTCGAGACGGTCGGTCAGGAAACTTCTCTTTTCCAGATGGGTGTTCCCGCCGAAAGTCTTGCCGTGAGTGACCGCATGCCGGATATTGGTTTCAATTCCCTGCATCTGCTTGTCGTTCAGATAACCGAGCAGTTCGATTTCCGCTTCGTCGAAATATCCGTTCAGGAAATCGAATCCGACGGCGAAATCGAACATTTTCAACCGGTCGTGATCGCGCGTGATTTCCAACCCTTCGACAAAAGGCGACTCTATCGTATAATTGTTCTTGGCGTAGGCTCCACCGGCATACAGCGTTACGGCCGTATTGATCTTGTCGAAAAAATGGCGGACCGTCGCCGAGCCCTCATGAACGCCATAACTCTGTATCTTATACGACGCATCGTAAAAATCCTTGCCGGCATCTATCGTCACCACGTTGATGGCGCTGCCCAGACCGTCGCCACCGAATTCCGGAGGGACGATCCCTTTATATATCTCGATCCGGTCGATGAATTGCAACGGAATGTCGTTGATGGAAAAATTTCCGTCGGGCGTATTCAGCGCATATCCGTCCATGTAGATCTGTACTCGGTTACCTTCCAGTCCCCGGACATTGACCTTCGTCTGGCTGCCGACACCTCCCGTCTGACGCAACTTCACACCTGTCTGATGGTTCAGAACTTCGCTGATGGTCGTACCCCGCCCGGCCAGCATTTTCCCGTCGATGACGGTAACGGGTACCCCCTGACGCTTGACATCCCTGATTTCCTTTCGCTCTCCGACTCCGACGACTTCCACCCCTTCCATCCGGAAATCATCCTCTTCCATAAAAATATCCAGTATCCGGACCTCTTTTCCCCCGATAACGACCTGACGGGTCACTGTTTTCAATCCGATACAGGAAAACACGATTTCGATTTTTCCGGCAGGAACCTCTCCGAATTCATATTTTCCCTCCTTGCCCGTAGAGACACCGGCAGGTGTGTTTTTGATCGTCACATTGACACCCGGCAGAGGCCTCCTGTCCGTCCGGTTCCTAACGGTCCCCCGTATCACGGACTGCGCGACAAGAGATGAAACACACATTAACAATCCCGACAATAAAACGGCAAACACTTTCATCATTCGATCATTTCGTCCATTTTTCAGATGGATGCAAAATTACGGGAAACGGAGAGCCGGGACAATCATCATTATTTTGTATTATTATGAAGATAAATAATCGGTTATAGGTATTTCTTTTTAAGCGACCGCTCTATGTATCCCGGAACAGAAAATGGACGGACGAAGATTCCCCGGAATGAAAATTGCCAAACTGCGACAAGCAATTTGGCAATCCGACAGAGTACCCGGAGCGGGAATCGAACCCGCACGGACCTTACGGTCCACAGGATTTTAAGTCCGGCGTGTCTACCTATTCCACCATCCGGGCCCTGCATGAAACACAACGCGGCATTTCACCACGCCAAAAGTAGTATAAATTTCGCAATTATCAAACCCTTCGCCTTCGCGGTCACTTCCCGAGCCGGGACATCAGACTATCTACGGCGGCAGGTACGGATGACTCGCTGCCCAGCAGACGGACGAACGCACTGCCTACGATCGCCCCGGCGGCATAGGTCCGGGCATCTTCCAGCGTCGCCCTGTTCGAAATGCCGAACCCGATCAGACGGGGATTCTTCAATCCCATAGCGTCGATCCGGCTGAAATAGTCCCGAGTCTTTTTGTCGAAACTTTCCCGGGTTCCGGTCGTCGACGCCGTGGAGACCATATAGATGAAACCGTCCGTATGCGCATCGATCAGCCGGATTCGCTCTTCGGAAGTCTCCGGTGTGATGAGCATGATAAACTTGAGGCCGTACCGGTCGCCGACAGGCTTGTAATCTTCCAGATAGTCCCGGAAAGGCAGATCGGGAACGATCACTCCATCCATACCGACCTCCCGGCAACTCCGACAGAAATTCTCCACACCATACTGCATGATCGGATTCAGATACCCCATCAGAATCAACGGAATATCCGTTTCTTGCCGGATGTTCTCCAACTGGCCGAAAAGCCGGGTAAGCGTCATTCCGTTACGCAGCGCTACCGTGCTGCTATCCTGAATCACAGGTCCGTCCGCCATCGGATCGGAAAAGGGAATACCGACTTCGATCATATCGACTCCCCGGGCAGCCAACTCCCGGACCACGGTCACCGTATCGTCCCGATGCGGGTAACCCGCCGTGAAATAGACGGAAAGGATATTCCGTCCCTTTTCATTGAAAAGTTTCTCTATTCGATTCATAATATCCTGTAAATTACAATCATTCCACACATTATTTCGAGTTCATCTTTCGAATGAATTCCGCCAGCAGCGCAATGTCCTTCACCCCGGGCGCCGTCTCGAACCGGCTGTTCACATCTACGGCCGCCAGAGCCGGATGACCGAACAGTCCGATCCGGTCCGCATCGCCGGGCCCGATCCCTCCGCTGAGGAAAAACGGAAGGGGACTTTCGAAATCGGAAAGCACCGACCAGTCGAACTGTCTGCCGGAACCGCCGAACCCATCGGCAGGCGTATCAAACAAAAAGAAATCGCATACTCCGGCATATTTCACCACGGAGCGCAGATCGGCCGCCTGCCGGACACGAAAGGCTTTGATAACCGGACACATTTTTCGAATCTCCCGGCATAACCGGAGCGATTCGCCGCCGTGCAACTGAACCATGTCCAATCCGTAACGGTCAACAGTTTCCCGAATGTACTCAGGAGCGGAATCGACGAAAACCCCGACCTTACATATCGAAGAGGGAACCTTCCGAAGCGTTTCGGAAGGCATTTCCCCGGCATAACGGGGAGAGCGCCCGTAAAAGATAAAACCCAGATAGTCCGGGGCGAGGGCTGCCACCGATGCGATATTATCTGCGTCCCTCATGCCGCATACTTTCAAGGCCGGTCTCATAAGGCTCCGATGAAATTTTTCAATGCGGCCGCCGGATCGGGCTCTTTCATGAAATTTTCCCCCATCAGAAACCCCCGGAAACCGGCCTTGCGCAGCTCCTTCACGGTTTCCGGTACGGAAATGCCGCTTTCCGATATTTTCACGAACCGTGCAGGAATCCGTTCCGCCAATTGCAACGAACGGGCCGTATCGGTGACGAACGTGGCCAGATCGCGGTTATTGATACCCACCACATCCGCCTCTTCGCACAGATGATCCAGTTCCTCTTCTCGATGAATCTCCAGCAGCACCTCCAGCCCCAACTCCCGGGCCGTTCGTGCCAGCCCCTGCACCTCTCCGGGAGAGAGAGCTGCGGCGATCAGCAATATCGCATCGGCACCGGCCGCTTTCGCTTCGAAAACCTGGTATTCGTCTACGATGAAATCTTTCCTGAGCAGAGGCAGGTCTACGGTCCGGCGAGCCGTACGCAAATCTTCGAGCGTCCCGCCGAAAAAGGGACCATCGGTCAGTACCGACATGGCGGAAGCGCCGAAACGGGCATATCCCTCAGCAATTACCGAGACCTCTGCATCCCGTTTGATGAATCCCCTGGAAGGCGATTTACGCTTGAACTCGGCAATAATCCCGGAATCGGAATGCAACAGTGCGCTCCGGAACGAGCGGCCCGACATTACAGACCCACATAGAGACTCCACCCTTTTCGACAACACCCCGAAGGGGCATTCCGCTTTTCGGAGAGCCACTTCCCGCCGTTTGGAAGCAATGATCGTATCGAGAATATTCATGATTCGTCAGGAGTTGATTTCAATGAATTTTTTCAGGGCCCGTTCCGCTTTCCCTCCGACGATCGACTCACGGGCGGCAGCGATACAATCGGAGAGAGGAAGCGTACGGTCGATCGTATGAATCGCAAAAGCAGCATTGGCGATCACGGCATCGGTCTGCGCCCGGGTGGCCGTACCGGCCAGCACCCGGTCGAAAATAGCCGCAGCCTCCGCCACTGTGGCACCACCGAAAAGGTCACATTCCCCGGCACGGACAAATCCGAGGTCTTCCGGAGAGAAGACGCCCTCGCCGCAGTTGTCGAAATATTTGAACTCGGAAGTGAGCGAAATTTCGTCGTATCCGTCGAGTGAGTTGACGATCGTGAAGTCAATGCCGCTCTGCTGATACAGATAATCGTAAAGACGTCCCAGTTTCAGATTGTATACCCCCAGCAACTGGCGGCGGGGCAGGGTGGGGTTGACCAGCGGTCCCAGCATATTGAAAAACGTTCTGACCCCGAGTGCCTTTCTGACCGGAGCCACCGCCTTGAGGGCCGGATTGAAAAACTGGGCATGGAGGTAGGCCATGTGGCAGGCATCCAGAGAACGACGCATCACATCCGCATCACGGGTGAACTTCACTCCGTGGGCTTCGATCACATTCGAGGCACCGCTCACGGAGGTCGAGCCGTAATTACCGTGCTTCACTACGTTGTATCCGGCTCCGGCTACCACGAAACAGGCCGCCGTCGAGATATTGAACGTATTCTTGTTATCCCCGCCCGTACCTACGATATCGATGGCGTCGTATTCCGCCAGATCGACCGGGACCCTCATTTCAAGCAGGGCGTCACGGAATCCGGCCAATTCGTCGATCGTGATGCTGCGCATCAGAAACACCGTGATAAAGGCGGCGATCTGACTTTCATTGTACTCGCCCCGGGCCATGCGCAACAGCACGTTGCACGCCTCCTGACGGTCGAGACAACTATGTTCGAAAAGTCTGTACAACAACTGTTTCATCATCCTTCGGATTTACATGTCCAACCAATTGGCAATCATCGCGGCCCCCTGCGGCGTCAGAACCGATTCGGGATGAAACTGTACGCCCCGCACGTCATAGACCCGGTGAGCCAACGCCATGATCCGGCCCTGCTCGTCTTCGGCCGTGACACGAAGCGTATCGGCAGGAAAACCCTCACGGGACACGACCCAGGAGTGATAGCGGCCGGCTTCGAAAACGGATTCCAGGCCGGAGAAAAGAGGATCGTCCGCCACAACTTTAACGGAAGTGGCCACCCCGTGATACACTTCCGACAGATTCTCCAGTCGGGCGCCGAATGCTTCACCGATCGCCTGTTCGCCGAGGCAGACACCGAGAATGCTTTTCGACGCGGCATATTCCCGGATCAGAGGAAGCAACATCCCGCTTTCGGTCGGCACACCCGGCCCGGGCGAAAGAACGATCTTGTCATAACGGGCAACCTCTTCCAAAGCGATCCGGTCATTACGCGCCACGGTTATGTCATCACAACCGGCTTCCCGGATCAACTGCACCAAATTATAGGTAAAGGAGTCGTAATTATCGAAAACCAACAGTTTCATCTTTTTCAATTTTTAAGTTCCGCAGCTATTTCGATCGCCCGGCGCAAGGCCCCGAGTTTATTGTTCACCTCCTGCAATTCGTTTTTCGGGGAGGATTTGGCCACGATACCCGCTCCGGCCTGGAAATACAAAGTGTTGTTCTTGCTGAGGAACGTGCGGATCGTGATAGCCTGATTCAGATTGCCGTCGAATCCGATATGTCCGATACAACCGCCGTAAACACCCCGGCTGTGCGGCTCCAACTCTTCGATCAACTGCATGGCCCGCACCTTCGGCGCTCCGGAAAGCGTGCCGGCCGGAAACGTATCGGCGAAAAGCTTGACAGGATTCGTTCCCTCGGGCACACGGCCGCTCACCCGTGACACCATGTGAATCACGTGCGAGTAGTACTGGATCTCCTTATAGGCAGTCACTTCCACCTCGCGGGCATTGCGGCTCAGATCATTGCGGGCCAGATCGACCAGCATCACGTGCTCGGCATTCTCTTTCGGATCGGACAGCAGACGGTGTGCCAGTTCCATATCTTTCCGGTCGTCGCCGCTGCGGCAGATGGTTCCGGCAATCGGGTCGATCGTGGCCTTTCCGTTTTCGATCTTCACGTGCGTCTCGGGCGATGAACCGAAAATACGATAGGAACCGAAATCGAAATAGAAGAGATAGGGTGACGGATTGATCGAGCGCAATGCCCGGTAAACCTTGAAATCGTCGCCCCGGTAATGCTGGCGGAAACTCCGTGAAAGGACGATTTGGAAGACATCCCCCCGCAGACAGCGGGCGATACCCTGTCGCACCATCTCCTCGTATTCCTCGTCTCCGACAGGAGACGAAACCTCTCCGGCCGGATGAAAATCGTAGGAGGGGAAATTCCGGCTGCCCAATACCGACAACAACTCTTCCACGCCGCTTCTCCAGCCCTCGCACAGGTTTTCGGTCACGGTCATTTCATTGCGAAGATGATTGACCGCTATGACATAACGATAGAGAATGTAGGTCATCTCGGGCACACCCTCCGCCTGGCCGTCCTTTTTCCCGACCGGTATGTCCTCGAAATAGCGCACCGCATCGTAAGCCGTGTATCCGAAAAACCCGTTCGCAGGTCCGCCGTCACCCTGCACGTCGAACTCCCGGATAAAATCATGGAGTGCATCGGCCACAGTCCGTTCCGGCGAGACGTCATACTGACGGATCGTGCCGTCGGGCAGTTGTTCCGTAATTTTCCCTTCCCGAACGCCGAAACGGGCGATCGGTTCGACCCCGATGAAGGAAAAACTGTTTTCGCTGGAGTGATAATCCGAGCTCTCCAACAGGGCCGACTCAGGATACAAATCACGTACCTTAAGATAGATTCCCACCGGGGTTTGCAAATCGGCCAGCAAAGTCCGGCTGGTCGTGTTGATCCGTGTTTTCATCGTTTATCCGTTTTTCTCGTTTGGAACAGTTGAATATAGGTCTCCATATCCTTGTCGCCGCGGCCGGAGACGGTAATCACCACCACCTCGTCGGGGCGGAATTTTTTCAGTCCGAGTACAGCCAGCGCATGGGCGGATTCGAGGGCGGGAATGATCCCTTCCAACGAAGTGAGTTCGAATGCGGCATCCACAGCCTGTGTATCGGTTACGGCGAAGACCTCGGCGCGTCCTCGGGCCGCCAGGTTCGCATGGACGGGGCCGATACCGGGATAGTCCAGTCCGGCCGAAATGGAGTAGGGCTCCGTGATCTGACCGTCCGGTGTCTGCATTACCAATGTACGGGCTCCGTGAATGATCCCTTTCCTGCCCAGATGGATCGTGGCAGCCGACCGGTCGGTGTCGATTCCCAATCCGGCGGCTTCGGCCTCGACCAGCTTCACCCGCTCGTCGTTCAAGTAATGGTAGAACGTACCGGCAGCATTGCTTCCCCCGCCCACGCAGGCGATCAGGCAGTCCGGGTAACTGCGTCCCTCCTTCTCCTGCAACTGGCGTCCGATCTCCTCGCTGATGACCGACTGGAAGCGGGCCACCATGTCAGGATAGGGGTGTGGCCCCACAGTCGACCCGATAATATAGTGGGTATCTTCCGGATGACAGCACCAGTCACGGATCGCTTCGTTGGTGGCATCCTTGAGCGTCTTGTTGCCGCTGGTCACGGAACGTACCTCGGCTCCGAGCATTTCCATCTTCTGCACGTTGAGCCGCTGGCGACGGATGTCCGTTTCCCCCATGTAAACCACGCAGGGCATATTCATCAGGGCACATACCGTCGCCGAAGCCACGCCGTGCTGACCGGCCCCAGTTTCGGCGATGATACGGGTCTTCCCCATACGACGCGCCAGCAGAATCTGACCGATCGTATTGTTGATCTTATGTGCCCCGGTATGGTTCAGGTCCTCCCGTTTGAGATAGACTTTCGCGCCGTATTTTTCGGAGAGACGCCGGGCATAGTAGAGCGGTGAGGGACGTCCTACATAATCGCGCAGCAAACCGTAAAACTCTTTCTTGAACGCCTCGTCGTCCAGATAGGTCCGGCAGGCTGCCTTCAGTTTTTCCACATTGGCATGGAGAATCTCAGGAATATAGGCACCGCCGAACTCTCCGTAATAACCGTCTTCACTTACGTTGTAATCCATTTTAATCCGTTTCTATTTTGTTTTCGATCCGACAGGGGTAAAAAGAGAAGGGCTGTCGTGAGATCGACAGCCCTTCTTTATGCTCTATGCTAATTTGGTTATTCTGAACAGACAGATACAGGTTCGGCTTCTCACGACTTGATAAGTTGTAAGCGCCACCACCAGTTATTCTGTCCGCAGAAAATCATCTTTTTTCGTTTCGATGAAGCAAATATATGAAAAAAATCATTCCTTAGATAATTTTTCCTGTATTTTTTGACAAAAACAAGAATCAGCGGTTTCCCAAAACCCCTTCTATCAGAGAGATAACAATCTCCGTATCAGACGGATCGACCCACAGGATCGACCCGTCGCGCCGAAACCAGGTAAGCTGTCGTTTGGCATAACGGCGGGTATTGCGTTTGATCAGTTCCACAGCCTCCTCCAACGTGCCTTTCCCGTCAAAATAGTCGAATAGCTCCCGGTAACCTACTGTCCGGAGAGCGTTCAACTCCTTATGCGGATAGAGACTCCGGGCCTCCCGTTCCAATCCGGCCGCCATCATGGCATCCACCCTGCGATTGATCCTTCCGTAAAGCACCTCCCGCGGCAGGGCGGTTCCGATCTTTATCGTCCGGAAATCGCGTCGCGCACACGCTCTCCTGCGAAACGAAGAATAAGGCCTTCCGCTCTGCAGGCAAACTTCCACCGCCCGCACAACCCGCTGGGGATTGTTCCGGTCAACCGAGACATAATAGTCCGGATCGAGACGCTCCAACTCCCGGAGCAGGGGAGCGAGTCCCTCCCGGCCGACCTGTTCGACAAGCCGGTTCCGCAAAGCCGTATCGACCGGAGGCAAATCGTCCATACCGTCGCACAATGCGTCTATATAGAGGCCCGATCCCCCGACGGCCACCACGACATCGTGCGTCCCGAACAATTTCCGCAACAAGGTCAGCGCCTCCTGTTCGAAATCGCCGCAGGAAAAAGAGGAAGTCACCTCCCGGTCGGCGATGAAATAGTGGGGTACGGCTGCCAGTTGTTCCGTATCGGGCTGCGCCGTGCCGACAGCCATCCCTCGATAGACCTGCCGGGAATCGACGGAGAGAATCGGAGCGCCGAAATGCCGGGCCACACGGATGCTCAGATCGGTCTTACCCGAACCGGTAGGCCCGAGAATTACGACGAGCGTCTTAATATTCGTCGTCATACGAGTCGTCGCCCTCGAAATCGCTGAACTCGCCCATTGCATCGTCGAAAATGGAACTCTCTCCTCCACCCGCTCCCGGCTCGAACTGATCGGGAGCTTCGTATTCGGAGAGCACGACGGCCGGAGTGAAAGGCTGCGTGTCGCTCTTTTTCGCCTTGACCAGTTCCAGATAGAGGGAACGGTCGTTCAGCATATCGAACAGGTAGATCAACCGGTCCCTGTTCTTATGAATGATCTGTCCCACGTGCACCTCTTCCATCGGCACGGGCATTCCCTCGTCCGGATTCCCGGCTCCGTCTCCCAGATCGAACAGCGTGAACTCCCTCAATTTGTTCCACTGGGCGTCGGAGGTGAAAAAAGAGGCCATGTTATCCGGATCGTACCGCAGATCGTGACAGATGAAACGGTGAAAATCCAACAGGGTCATATCGTACGGGATTTCATATTCGCGGATGAAACCGTCGTTTTCGTCGCTCAGCATTCTGAACCGAAAAGTCATCATAACAGTTGCGTTTTTTTATAATTCCGGTCCCGGAGAGACCGATCACAGAACAAAGATAATCTTTTCCCCGATTTTCCAACAGGCACGCGGCTATATTTCCGACAAAAACGCCGGAACATCCGCTCCATCAGGATAATCCGTCAGAGAGGGACGCTGAGCCCGGCCGAAAGGCACTGCACGGGAATGGACGGACAAGGCACTCACCACGCACTGTATCCTCTCTTCCCGTGAAGAGAGCCACTCGGCGATCTGTTCCACCCGTTCGTAACGGGAAACAGTAATTTCGCTTACGGACGAAGGCCACTGGTCGCACTCCCGCATCAGGAAAAAACCGCCGTCGAGAAAGGGTTTGCCCTGCATGGCAAGCAGAGCCCTCCGCTGCAAATAGTTGTTTCGGTAGCGGGGATTCGGAACCGGGAATTCAGACAGCCGTCCGAGCAATGCGGCAAGGTCATACTCCCCGGGTACCAGCAGCCGGCTGACATTGCGGCACCCGAGACCCGAGTAAGGGAAAATGTCTTCGGCCAGCAAGTCGAGCGTCGCATCGTTTTCCTCTCCGGAAAGTACGGCCACGGATGCACGGCTACCCCGGAACAAAGCCGGAATCCCTTTGTAGCGGCTCCGGAAATACCGGTTCGTGTTGTCGCTGCCGGTGGCGATCACGGCATTGAGCGGCTCCGTCCCCGTATAAGGATACACGGGAATGCCCGGTTCGAACTGCCGTAACTGCGCAACGACGTACTCCATCAGCACCCGGTCTTTGGACGAGGGTTTCAGCAGGCAGCGATGTCCGCTCAAAAGCACGCACAACAGATCGAAGAACCCGACCAATGGAATATTGCCTGCCGCGATCAACCCTACATTCCGCGGACGGGTCACAGGCAGCAGGGGATAAGAGTTCATCCATCGGCGGAGATTTTCCTCGCCAAGCATTTCACTGCGGATCGCCTCCACAGCCCGGAACACGTCGGACGGAGTGAACCACGCGTTCTCCCGGCAGGCTTCGGCCACCACCCAGCCGCTCACGGCATCCTGTCCGAACGAAGCGAGTTGCACACCCAGCCGCACGAACGTCTCTATTCTTTTTTCCCTGCTGTCGATCATGGCCACAAAATTACGAAAATCTTTGTCGTTCCGGAAAAAATAACGATATTTGCCGCATACCATTTTACGCGGACAATCGTCCGACAATTACCCGAGATTAAAATTTTCCGTCATGCAATTCCTCGCTATCATACCTGCGCGTTACGCGTCGAGCCGTTTCCCAGGCAAACCGCTTGCTGAAATCGACGGCCGGCCGATGATAAGGCGTGTCTACGAACGGGTGAACCGCCTGTTCGACCACTGCTATGTAGCCACCGACGACCTACGGATCGAAGAGGCCGTAAAAAATTTCGGAGGCAGGGTCGTCATGACCTCCAAGAAACACCGGAGCGGTACGGACCGATGCGGTGAAGCACTCGAAAAAATCGAAACGGAGACTGGTATCCGGTTCGATGTGGTCGTCAACATACAGGGGGACGAACCCTTCGTTTCGGAAGAACACCTGACCCGGATAAAAGAGCCGTTCGCCCTTCCCGGCACGCAAATCGCCACCCTCGTCAAGGCATTTTCTCCGTCGGAAGACATTTTCAATCCGAACAGCCCCAAAACGGTAGTGTCCGCCACCGGGTTCGCGCTCTATTTCAGCCGGTCGGCCATTCCTCACCTGCGGGGAGAGGAGCAATCGCAGTGGCAGACACGATTCAAATATTACAAACATATCGGCATGTATGCCTACCGGACGGATATTCTTCGTGAAATCGTCCGTCTCCCTGCCGGAGTGCTGGAGCAGGCGGAGTCGCTGGAGCAGCTCCGCTGGCTGGAAAACGGCTATACGATCCGAGTGGCGGAAACCATGACCGAAACGGTAGCCATCGATACGCCCGAAGACCTTCAGAGAGTACTCGACCTGTTAAAATAACCGACAATACGTTCGGGATGCGGCAGCCGGCAGGGAAACCGTATAAAAACAGAGAGGGCCGGTCGTTTTATCGGTATAAAACGGAAGGATTAAGAAATTTTCCATTATCTTTGTCACCATCGAAAGAGATTGCCATCCGGCAATGCTCGAATCCTGAGAACAGAATAAAACCAACTTAATCGTATGCAAGATAAAGAGGCATTAGAAAGTAAAAGTCTCGTTCAACTACGTGAAATAGGCCGCAGTCTCGGCATTAAGGCCCAGATGCGGAAAGGCGATCTGATCGCCCGGATACTGGAGCTTTCGGCAGCGGCTCCGAAAGAGTCGCAAGAAAACGATTCGACCGTATCGAACCGGAACGATGTCCGCGAACAGGCTGTATCGGAAGCCGCTCCGGAACCTAAACGCCGGGGACGGCGCCCTAAAATCAATTTTGTAAGGGTAGGGGGCGAACCCCATACGGCTCAGGATGCCGACATGCAAAACGCTCCTGCTTCTCCCGAGCCAACCGTTCCCGTACCTGACGCATCGGAGAAAGCAGAAGAACGTCCGATAGCCGAACCGAACGACAATCTCCGGAAAACGGAGAAGCGACGTCCCAACCAGACGACGCAGGAAAAACGATTCAACCGCAGGAAAAACAGGGATAACGCAACCGGATCGGGACCTGCGACTTCAGATCAGGCGGAAACCCGACCGGCCGAGGGAGAAAGCAACCTGTTTTCCAATATCAACTTGCCGGCTGAAGAGGCTCAACAGACCGACACGATCCCTGAAGTGCAGGAACAGCCGGCCGAGCCCTCTCGCCCTGCCGTTCAGAACCCGGCCAATCAGGATCGGGGGAAAAAGAAGAATCAGCAGAACAGACAACAGGAAACCCAGCGGGAACCCAAAGAAGAGTATTTGGGCGTCGTAGAGGGAGAAGGCGTGCTGGAAGTAATGCCCGACGGTTACGGGTTTCTTCGCTCGGCCGATTACAACTATCTGAATTCCCCCGACGACATCTATGTCTCTCCGGCCCAGATAAAATCGTTCGGGCTCAAACCCGGCGACACGGTACACGGAACGATCCGTCCTCCGAAAGAGGGTGAAAAATATTTTCCGCTGGTTTCGGTGGACAGAATCAACGGGCTTAATCCGGAAGGGGTACGGGACCGCGTACAGTTCGAATTCATGACCCCGCTTTTCCCCTCCGAAAAGTTCAATCTGACCGGCAACGGACACAACAACCTCTCCACGCGGGTGGTGGACCTGTTCTCCCCGATCGGCAAGGGCCAGCGAGGGCTGATCGTGGCCCAACCTAAAACGGGTAAGACCATGTTGCTGCAGGCGGTAGCCAATGCGATCGCGGACAACCACCCGGAAGTCTATCTGATCGTACTGCTGATCGACGAACGTCCCGAGGAGGTGACGGAAATGGCCCGCAATGTCAAGGCAGAAGTAATCGCATCCACGTTCGACGAACAGGCTGCCCGGCATGTCAAAGTGGCGGAAATGGTACTCGACAAGGCCAAGCGAATGGTGGAGTGCGGACACGACGTCGTGATTCTGCTCGACTCCATCACCCGGCTGGCCAGGGCCTACAACACAGTACAGCCGGCATCGGGTAAAGTGCTCTCCGGCGGCGTCGACGCCAATGCCCTGCACAAACCCAAGCGTTTCTTCGGAGCGGCCCGCAACACCGAAGAGAGGGGCTCGCTGACGATCATCGCCACCGCACTGATCGACACCGGATCGAAAATGGACGAAGTTATTTTCGAAGAGTTCAAGGGAACCGGCAACATGGAACTCCAGCTCGACCGTAAACTGGCCAATAAACGTATCTATCCGGCGGTGGACATCATAGCATCGGGAACCCGCCGCGAAGACCTGCTGCTGAGCAAAGAGGTGCTCCAGAAAATTTGGATTCTACGCCGTCACTTCTCGGACATGACCTCCGTCGAAGCTATGGAAGAGTTGAAGAAACATCTGGAAGGGACCCGAAGCAACGAGGAATTGCTGATTACGATGAACCGGTAACCGACCGATTGCGAAAAAGAACGGCAACGGAAAAACCGTTGCCGTTCTTTTTTTACACAGTTCCAAACCGAATCATTCACATCGTCTCGTTCTATTTATAATCGCAGATGAGGAAACGGATAAAATATCCCCTCCCGATAATTCTCTGAAAATTAGTGTTCATCAGAATTTGAGGCACAACCGCCCGACGGCAATTCCGCCACCGAGGAATCTCTGAGAAAAGTGACATAGCACATTCTGCCCCAGGTTACGATGAAAAGCCACAAATTGAGCTGAAGTGTTTCAGTCAAAAAAAGCATCACCCGGGGCGGGCATATCAGATCGACAGGTACGATAACCAACACGATGAAATTCGCCCAGAAAAGCACCTTGTCGATCGTCTGAGGACGACGGCTCCAATACCAGAGCAGATATCCCAACAATGCGATCACGTATGTATGCTTTTCGGCCGAATTGCTGAACAGAATCACCCAACCCATCAGTACGGCCAACGACTGGACGCGGAAAACGAACTGTCCCCACCGGCGGAAATTGGCGATCAACAGCCCGGCTAATGCGGTTATCGCTCCTATCTGAATCCACATACCATAGGAGGGCATCCCGTGAAAGAACGGACGAAGAAAAAAGATCGTCTGCCACGTACGGGTGTCCTTATGCTGGGTCAAACCGTCCACCCAGCTCTGATAATACGGCAACAGTTCCGAATAGTGCAGATTCAGCAGCGGAAGCAGGAAAAAGAGCAGAGATACGACCAAAACATAGCCCATATTCCGCCAGAAACGGGGATAGCAGAGCAGCAGACCGAGCTCGAAAATACCGTAAACTTTCGTAAATCCGGATACGAGAATCAGAACGACTGCCCAGAACGCCCGCCCCCGTTCCAACAGGGAAAAGGCAAAAACGAACAGGTAGGCGACCGCCACATTATACTGAAACGAATAGAGCGTCGTAGCCAGTATCAGAAAAGTATAAAGGAACATCCTGCACTTCTGGTCCAACGTATATTTATCCGGCAGTGTAAACACGGCCGCAAAATAAAGGGAATAGTTGAACAAATTCCATACGAAGGGCCCCAGCCAGTCGGGCAGGAAGGCGAACGGAGCGAACAGCACAGAGAACAAAGGCCCGTAAAGAAAATAATCGTGGTGCGCAGCCGCCCACTCCGCCCCGTAGGGATTTATATGGCGCCAGAAATCAATTGTGGAATCGTGGAAAATCAGAAAATTGAAATGTCTTCCCCGCGACACGTCCAGAAAAGTGAGTGCGAATACACATAAAAACCCCAGAAGATACAGGTTTTGGGGAGTGAGGAAAAATTTCTTGATGCGCAAAGCAAAAGGTGTCATCGTTCGAATTACGATTTAGTTATACGGTGGACAAAAATAGACATAATAAATAAAATTACGGAGGATTTATCCATGCAGATGTTTGACATTTTTCGGCAATTTCGGTTTATTTGCAATACATAAACACATACAACATGAAACGTATCGCCGTTCTCTTCCTTTTGATTTCCATCGCAGGAATTCATTCCGCCTACGGATGGGGCGATAAAGGACATTCGATCATTGCCGCCATCGCCGACCGCCATCTGACTCCCAAAGCCCGCAAGAGCTTGCAATCCGTGTTGACTCATCCGCTGGTGTACTACGCATCGTGGATGGACAATATCCGGAAAAATCCGCTCTATTCCGAAACAGCCTCCTGGCACTATGCCAATGTGGACGAAGGCGAGAGTTACGAAACTATGTCCAAGAATCCGGACGGAGATGTCTATACGCAAACGGTCATGATTATAGAGCGTTTGAAAGAACGGAATCTGGACGACAGTCTCCGAACGCTTTATACGAAATTTCTGATCCACATGGTGGGAGACATGCACTGCCCGATGCACACGGGACGGCTGACCGATCTGGGCGGCAACCGATTTTCCGTGAAATGGTTCGGCAGTCCGACCAATCTACATGCCGTCTGGGATGAGAAACTGCTCGAATCCGCCCACCGGTGGAGCTATACGGAATGGAGCGAAAACATAGATGTCGCGGATGAAAAGGAGCGGGTAGCCATCGTTGCAGGTACCCCACAGGCATGGATGAACCAATGCGTGGATATTTGCAAAAAGATTTATCTGAACGCCGAGGAAAACAGCGATTACTCCTACGAATACATCCATGAAAATATCGAAATCGTCGAGACCCAGCTGTTACGGGCCGGATACCGTCTGGCGGCCTTGCTGAATGAAATTTACCAATAATTTTTCATCTTTCTGAAATTTTTTCTCGGAAATTCGACGGAATAATGCCGAAGATTTATATCTTTGTACGCGCATTCGGAAACAGATGCCCATGCGGAAGTAGCTCAGTTGGTAGAGCATCAGCTTCCCAAGCTGAGGGTCGCGGGTTCGAGTCCCGTTTTCCGCTCAAAACCTCGAACTGAGGATAATATCTTAGACAAAAGCCCTTAAAATCAAGTTTTAAGGGCTTTTTTAGCTTCTTACCCAAACCAAGTCGACACCTTATTCCGCCACACCGGTCGGCGGTCAGACCCAAAGTTTCGACAAGCGGTTCAATGCATTTATCCCTTCGGTTGCCTTCTCGTCATCGAAGATGACCAAACAATTGTTGGTCCAGTATATGACAGGCGTTCAACTTCCGTCCATCGAACAACTGCGTCCCCGGTTCAACGACACCAATCCTTATAGCAGGGAGCATCGGCCAGCACAGAACTTATCAATATCTTCAAACGTTTTTATCTCAACGCCGCGTACAGCCTTTCGTATTACAAACGCTTCGGCGGTAACTCCTACAACCTGGACAATCAGACACTAAACGTTGCCGTGGATTGCAAGATACTGAAGCGTCGGGGGAACTCAGTTTCACGGCCTACGACATCCTCAACCGCAACTCTGACCACAAGACAGCCATGTACTCGGACTATATCCAAAACACGTGGACGCGCTCTTTCGGCAGGTATTTCACCTTCAATATCGCCTACAAGTTCAACAAATCAAAATCGGGCGTCACCAACAGCAGCGTCAAGGACGGAAGCGTGAAGGAGGAACGGTTTTATCATTGAAACGTGTAAATAACGTCGAGGTATTTACCTCATTCACTCGCTAATTATCTCTTGTTCAAAAGGAGTGACCGAATAGACTAACTTAGAAATGAAATTAGCAAATGAAATTATGCAAATCGACCGATACCTTGACAGGAAAAGAAATGCTTCCTTGCATTATCGGCATATGGACCAATTATTAATGATGGCGCGTAATACTTTCGTCGGGGAGGTGGCCTTTACCTCCGAGTTGTCCATTTTTATCAACTTCCGCGCCGCGACCTACCAATGGATGCTGTACGCCTTGCACGAGTATCATAAGGATGGCAAACCGAAGGAACCCTCCGTGATCCTCATCTACAACTACGATCCGTGACGTCCGGGCATGATCCTAAGCTGACCGGACACAGAAAGTTCCGGGCCATGTGGTCCGGAACTTTCCCCTTATCCACATCTGCTTCAATCTTCGAGGTGTCCGAACCTCCCTCTATTGAAGTCGTCGAATGCCTGTACCAACTCCTCGCGGGTGTTCATCACGAAGGGGCCGTGAGCCGCGATGGGTTCCCGGATCGGCTCTCCGCTCAGCACGAGCACGACGGCATCCTCACCGGCCTCCACTTCGAACGCTTCGCCATCGTTGGCCATCAGCACGAAATGGTCCGTAGGCGCTTCTTCGCCGTTCACGCGCACCGACCCCTCGATGACCAGCAGCCCGGTGTTGTACTCCGCCGGAAACGAAAGGCCGACCTTTCCGCCCCGTTTGAGCCGGAGGTTATAGAGGTGAATCGGCGTGAAGGTCGAAGCCGATCCGCGTACGCCGTCGTATTCTCCGGCGATCACTTCGACCGTTCCCTTTCCGTCCGCAAGCTGCACCTTGCCCATCATGGCGTTGGTGATCGCCTGGTATTTGGGCTGCGACATCTTGTCGGCAGCGGGCAGATTGACCCATAGCTGCACCATCTGGAACTCGCCGCCCTGACGGCTCCACTCCTTTTCGTGGTACTCCTTGTGCAGCACGCCTCCGGCGGCTGTCATCCATTGTACGTCGCCTTCGCCGATGATACCTCCGCCGCCGTGACTGTCGTGGTGCTCCACGCGCCCCTTGTAGGCGATGGTCACGGTCTCGAAACCCCGGTGCGGATGTACGCCGACGCCCAGCGGGCGTTCGGAGGGTTCGAAAGTATATTTGGAGTTGTAATCCAACAAAATAAATGGCGTCATGCGCTCCATCTCCAGATGGTAGCCGCCGGGAATGAAGTTATGTACCCGGAATCCGTCGCCGACCCAGTGTGTTTCGGGCGGCGCCATAACCAGTTCTACCGTTCTCTTTTTCATCGTATCGCGTTTTATTATATAACGTATCTTCCC